>Ga0326513_10000162_pt1 | contig 53166 bp, 77 predicted proteins | sample 2_2465_0518_D_FD_203654 | JGI IMG/M metagenome (GOLD analysis project Ga0326513, IMG submission 203654) | Bovine rumen microbial communities from UC Davis, California, United States - 2_2465_0518 | ecosystem: Host-associated > Mammals > Digestive system > Stomach > Rumen | place: USA... | reverse complement strand
ATTAAATCTGAGAAACTCACACCTTTTGGAGGAATTTTTTCAATCATGGAGAAATTTGACTCCATGCTTTCACCCGTTATCGACTCAACACTGGGTCAGAGATGCAGCAGTATCTTCGGATATCAGGCTTTATAATCCCGCAAGAGTCTTCCTCTACAACTACAAAAACCTCGTTATTTGGGGCTTGATTTGTGTACACTACGACTAAAAAATCAGTGTCGTTTGTATACGTTTTTATTTTTTTTGCTTTCATTTTGATATTTTTTTAAGTTCATAATCTAAATCAGCCCGCATTTCATCGCAGGTCATAAATTTGTCAGAAAAAAAATCGTTTAAATCTTCATTGTTGTTATCCTCTGCCTCTTGTGCGAGGTCTGAGAAAACATCGTAAAGGTCTGATATAAGTGCCTTTGCTTTTTTTATTAATTCTTCATTCATATTTTTAAAATATTAACGCGCATTGCCCGTTTTTTTCGACTTTGAATTTTATTTCGTTGTCGTTTTTTGGTAACGCGACACATTCTTTTTGAGAATTTTGCTTTTTTAATTGTCCGACAAAGTGCGACTCTGATAATATTAACGCCGGAGTATACCACGTTTCACGATACTCCATCGTTAAAGAATTACCTAATCTAACAATAGCCGGAACACCCAACAGAGAGAGGGTTAAGTATGTCATGTGGACACATCTTGCATCTATATCCGTGCAATCTACAAAGGTATTCCAAGAATAGTTAATACCCTGATTATAAAGAATATCCATTGCGGCAACGATTATTCCGCCCGCGCCGCAGGTTGGCTCATTAAGAGATATTATATAGTTGCGGTCTTGCTGTATTTTCCCCGCGAAATTTTTGCAACCGATGGTTAGCATAGACATCAATTTAGATATTTCGTAAGGTGTAAAAAACTGACCGAAACTTTTTGAACTTGTTTGAGAGTTCATATACATTTCGCCCGCCCAATCGTAAAATGTTTTCTTATCTATACTTTCGGAGATTAGGGTTATAAAAGCCCCTAATGCCTTAGGAAACTTGTTACGCTCGTTTTCGGGGTATTTTTTTATTGTCCGCAGATACCTTTCTTCGTACTCTTGACGTGCCGGGCTGTAATCTACCGCGTTGCGGATAGATATTGCCGACATTTCAAAGAAGTCCGACAAAACAGTATAGTAGTTATAACTGCCTACTATACTGCTAAGTATCTTTTCTATTTTGATAGTGCGTGTGTCCATAATGGCTAAAAATCAGAGATTATAACATCGTCTTGAAACTCAACTTCGGGCATTTTTACACCCGTTTCTCTTTCGAGAATAGGTGCAAGTTGGTCATAATAGACCTCTGTGTATACCTTTCCGGGGTTTTTGCAGTTGTTTGCCGCGTTAATGATGTACAAATCAGTACCTTCATGGTACATGATTAATACAATTTTTTTATCTTTTTCTCTGATAAAATTGCAATTTTGGTCATATATCCGTCCTTTTTCAGAAAAGACCGCGCGGATTCCGTAGCAAGAATATTTAAGGTAAGAACAAACCTCCGGCGTGAACTTTAATGGAGTCCACTGTGCTAAGGCGGTGAATTTTTCTCCGCCTAATTGCTTAATTAATGTGTTGATAATTTCGTTCATTTGACTTTGATTTTGTTTTATTGATTAATATTGATAATTTTGCGCATTAATCAATGGTTAACAATGCAAATGTCTGAATAAAATTTGAACAATACAAATAGTATTCAAAAATTATCGAGTTAAAATATATTAAAATAGTTATAACTATTTGAAAACAAATAATTTGTGTATACAAATTTTATTGAAAGTTTTTTTTGTTTAAGTTAAGCAAAGTTTACTAAAAAGTAGAAAAAATGAAATATAAATATAAATATGAGTTAGTTAAGAGGGCTGACAGTGCGCAGAATGTTTATCCTATTCGTTGTCGTATAACGTATTCGGGTAGGAGAGTAGAGGTTCGCTTAGGGTATTCTATTGAGGAGCAATGTTGGAATAGTGATTTGCAAATTGCACAATCCGCAGATTCTAAGAATAAAAAACTTTGCGCTGAAATTAATTCTGCAATAAAAAATTTAAATATAAAAATAGAACAAATTTTTGCACGCTGTGAGTTGGTGGAAAATCGGCTGCCGTCAGTTCAGGAAATTAAAAATTTAACATCAACAAAGGCTTATACTAATAAGGTGTCAGAGGTGTTTGAAAAATTTTTGATAGATTATTCACATTTGGAATTAGCGACTGTCAAAGTGTACAAGTATGCGCTGCGAGAAATATTGCTGTTGAAAGGTGATGTTTTTATTAACGATATTGACGAAATTTTTTTGTCTGATTTAGAAAAAAAACTATCTTTGCTCACAAAAAATTCAACGATACGGACAACCTTTGAGCGTATACATACTGTTTTGAAGTGGGCGCGTAGAAAGGGATTGTACACCGCCGATGGCTTGATGTTTAAACCTCGTTTTAAAGAAATTCCGAAACAGATAATTTATTTGGAGCGGGACGAGTTAATGAAAGTGTTTGAATATCAAACTGTAAACCGTGCGGAAAATAATGTTCGTAATATGTATTGTTTTTGCGCATTTACCGGGCTGCGATATTCTGATATGAAAAAATTGTCGTGGAATGACGTTCACGATGATTATATCGAAATTGTAACGCAAAAGACGGCTGACAGGCTGCGGATAGAGTTGAATAAATACTCTAAGGCAATTTTAGCGAAGTACGACAAAAACGAAAGTGTAACTAACAAGATTTTCCCTCAGTATACCACATGGTATGCGGAAAAAAAATTGAAAATAATATGTGAAAAACTCGGATTCAACACGCCGATTGAGATTACATATTATCAAGGCACTGAACGTCGGACGGAAGTAAAACCAAAATACGAATTAATTACGACACATACAGCGCGTAAGACGTTTGTGGTAAATTCAATCCGGCTCGGAATACCTGTTGAAATTGTAATGCGTTGGACGGGACACAAGACCTTAGCGGCGATGCGACCGTATTTGAAAATTGTTGACGAAGTGAAAAAAAATCAAATGTCGAAATTCGATAATTTTTGATTTTTAGCACCCAAAAAAGCACCCACTTTTTTTGGAAACCAATAAAAGACAATGCAAAACAATGATAATCAAAAGCGAATTAAATAATTAATTTACAAATCAATAAAAAGCAGAAAAAGAATGAATAATTTTGAATTTCAAAATCCTAAGTTATTGATTGTCAAATTATTACAATAAAAGCACCCAAAAAATACACGGGACGTAAAAGAAATATAGTATATTCAACAAAAAAAAGGACGTTATTATAACGTCCTTTTTTGTTGAATTAAAAATATTTTAAAAAAAGCGTTTTTGACGGCGAAAATGTTTTTCAATTCCACTATGGTACGATTAAAAAAAAAATCGCCTTCAAAAACGCTGTACAAATATAGCGTATATTATTTCTTATTACAAAGAATCTTGTTTAAAAATATATCAAATTTATTAAATATAAGTTGTTGATTTTTAATATCATAAAATTGTTTTAATAATTTTTAACAAAATAAATTTGGTGATGATAAATATTATTACTAATTTTGCAGTGTTGAATTAAAAAGGTAACGCCCGGCTAACCACTGAGCATAAAAATTTTAAAAAAATGAAAACATTAGAAGAGATTGTTAATAGAACTGATTATGAGCATTTGAATAATGCTCTTCGCGACAGAAGTTGCGAATTAGCAGAAAAATTGTTAGAAGGCTGTAAAAATGCAGGTTTGCATCATTATGAGGAGTTCCGACTCGCGGGAATAACTTTTGAAGTTAGACATATTCGCACAAATTCCGGTTTTTCTGATGATTTTCTGTATATGCAATTTGAAGATGGCGAACAATATGAATTAACTATTAGTAGTTCCCGCTACTATGCGGGAGACTTTAATCATTACATAAAAGCGGCTCACGGTGCAGTTAGATTGTATTTCTTGAATAATGCTAAAAAAATATTTGAGGCACTTGACGAATTTATTAATCAAGACTGTAAAGATATTGAGATGGCATTGAAAGATGTTGAAAATTTGTAATCTTTGTAATCGCACCGACACCGACTAAGTGTCGGTGCTTAAAAAAATAAAAAAACAATGAATGTGTTAGGAATAGTAGGCTTTTGTTATTATTGTGGCTATGACGGACTGCCATATCCGAGGTATTGTCGCAAAGCAAAAGGCAACCCTTGTTATGAGGCTTATAAGCAAGGGAAAGAAGATAAAAAAAAAGGTATCTGTAAAATGGATAACGCAGTTTTAGAACGATTCAGAAAAAAATATTAATAATGTTTGATTTTAGGAAAAAAATTAAAAACGACTTGGAGTCGTTAGGTTTATCCGCTTACAAATTTTGTAAGGGATACGGATTTGAACTTTCAAATTTCGCCGCTTATTTGCGCGGCGGCAACACACTAAGTGTTGACAAAATAGAAAAAATAATCGGCATTTTGGACGGTTTGACCGCCCAAATGCCTGTTTTTGCGTTTAATATCCTTTTTCAGGACGGGACAGAATTAAACGCACGTGTTACGGCTCAGGACGGCGACAAGGCTACTGAACGCCTTATAAATCTACCTCAAATGACAATATTTATCAAAGAACACGGAGAAGTAGTTAAGGCAACTTTGCAGCCTGACGGCGTGAACACACCACCGAATCCTGACGATTATCTGTTACAACCTTCAAAGGAAAAACCCGGTTGGTGGGTTGTAACTGACATCAAAAATAATGTCGTGATACAGTTCCAAGAAGGGAATTTTAATGCAGTGCAGAAAAATACTGTGCTGTATGATACAAAGTTGTCGGAAGTAGAATTAGCAACGGTAGAACGCAAAATTGCGGATTATTTGATAAAAAATCATTATAAAATTTTATGATATGGATTATTTGTATGTAATAAATTATATTGATAATATGCTTTATTCATTAACCGTTGATGATAAAGCAGAAATTTTCAAACTTATTGAAAATCAGTTTCAAAAACTTGAAAATTTGCAAATAAACGGCGATAAAAATGCCTTAAAATTGGCAATTTATCGAACAGTTTACAAACGTAGCGGTATTGTCGGATTTGTAAATTTTTGGCAAAAATACAAGCAAAAAAATATATTGTGATAAAAAAGGCTGTTTGGCGGAAACCAAGCAGCCTTTTTTATTGTTAAGTTACTGATTTTTAATAATATAAAATAGTTTTAGTAATTTTTAACAAAATAAATTTGGTAGTGATAAATATTATCACTAAATTTGCAGTGTTGAATTAAAAAGGTAACGCCCGGCTAACCACCGGGCAATAAAATACAAAGATTATGAAACTTTTTGCATTAGTAAATTCTGTTTGGGCTGCTGACGATTTCCTTAACGATAGGAATACTGACCCACGGTATCACGAATATTACCTTTTCACTTCTAAGGAAGAATGTGAAAAGAAAGCATTGCAATTATATTGTGATGCTGATATATATAATGAAACTTTCGTGTATGAGGGGGAACTTTCAAAAGAGAAAATTAAAGAACTCGCGGGGGTGTCAATCCCTGACTTTAAAAAGATGTTGAAAGAACCCTATTCAACATCAAATAGCAAAAAAAATTGGGGCGAAGATGAAAAGACCGCAGTAGCGCAGGCTATTGTTGATGAGCCGGAAAACGACTACCCTATTGATGCTGCAAATTACGACTTCGATAAGTCGTTAGAAGGTAGCATATTAGTTTTTTGGGCTTGGCAAAAGTATATCGGCTATGCCCGTAAGTGCATAGAAGTAAGATATGCAAATTCAGGCGAAACTGAGGCTATATTAACGAAAGAAGATAGAACATTTGTCGGGCAATGCGATGTTTTGCTAACTGCCGAAGAAGTTCAAAAATCCAAAAATCTTTATCTTAACGTATTAGACGAATTGCAAAAAAATACTTGGAAGTGGACTAATCCGAGTTACGCAGAAAGTCAAGCAGAACAATTTGAATAGTTATTACGAACTTAAAAAAATCAATTTAATTTAATATGAATAGAAAAGAAATATTAAAAGCATCGGGAAAAATCCGATGTGTTGAATGTCCGAATGGCTCTGAATTGGATTGCAAGGCAATTGATATATGTACCTTTGCTTTTTACAAAGGCTACGAATCGGGTGAGCGAGCAACAAAGAAAAAACTTATCAACAAGCACAACATCGCCAATCGGCGAACATCGAAGAAATGACTGACGAAGAAATCAGGATGGCAAGATTCTTTATTATTACTATTGCGGCACACTTCCGGGAACATTGCAAATTTTTTGCATAGAATTTCCTGTGCAAGTGATAGCGATATATTATTAAGTATTAACAAATTAATGTCAACATAAAAAAATGGAAGTTATTGAATTTTTAAAAAAAATAGGCGCGAGAATATCAAGAATGTACGTTAATAGTAATATACTAACGTTATGGTTTGAGGCAGAAAAAGCAAATGAATTTTCTGAGTATTTTGATGATATTAAAAGCGTTTTCGACTGTCAACTTATAGGTGGTAGTTTGTGTATTGATTTTGATATAAATGATACAGAAGAATTATTTGGTGAATCTCTTACAGAAGACGATTTTAATGAATTACCAGAATAGTTAACTGTCCACTATAAAAAAACGGTGTCAAGATTTTTTCTTGATACCGTTTTTTTTGGGGACATTTAAAGAAAAGGGGCAGACTGCTATATCTCCCCTTTGCTTTGTTTATATCTAACGATTTTGGCTTAAAATACTCTAAATTCGTTGCCTATTTCGCCAAAACGGTTTTTTATAGTCGTAGCAATACCTTTGTCTTTAAAGGTTACTGTAATATCGCCTTGATGTTGCTTTACGATACTTCCTCGAATACCGCCTTTGCCGTTTGCGAATGAAATTCCCACAAATCCGATATTGTATTTTTTCTTCAATTCCCACAAATCCTTTTCATCGTCAAAATTACTCATTTGGATAGAGTCTATAAAACAGAACTTATAACGCCCTGATTTTAGCGTATTTTCGATTAAAACAGGATTGTCCGAACCGAAATTAAATATCAAATTTTCAGACGGTTTTTCGCCCAAAAAATTGAATAATCTTGCCGTTCTAATATCGTCCATCTCGTTTTCAAAGAAAATCACCCGACCGAAATTTTTTGCAAGATAATTAGCGAATTTCAAGCAAAACAAAGTCTTACCATGTCCCGGCAATGAAGATATTATCATCAAAAAAGCGGGGTCAGGCTCGCCTAAAAAGTCTTTCCAATCTCCCGTAAATTTCAGTCCTGATGATATTTTTTTATCCATCAAATCAGTTGCGGAAATTGTTTCCGCTTGACTGCCCGAAAATACATTAAAAGAACCTAAACCGCTTGTTTTTTGCGGTTTAGGTTTCGTTTCAACCGTCTGAGGCATAGGCATATAAAAAAGAAAATCATCTGAATTATCGTTTTCTTCGTCTATTTCTTCCGCCTCTACCATTTCTACTTTTTTTTTATTCCTGACAACGCCGTTTCTTTGAGTTGAGGCTTAGCAACTGTCTTACTGATAGTCTTTTCTTTTGCTGCCTCTTGACAGCGTTTTTTAAGGTCTGCCCATTCGGGGAGTTGAACTTTCGTTTCTGTTGAATTTGCTTTCGGAATAAGTTTCTCCTGAATTTCGCGTATAAGTTCAATATGCGGCGTTTTGTGCCTCAATTTTGCCGAAAATTGCGCCTGAATCTCTTTTACAAACTTGCGTATGCTTGTTACGGTGCGCTCTTTGCCGCACATTGTCGCAAAACGGCGCAAAGCAACCTGCCACGGTTCAGCCTCGCCGATTTTGGGTTTACTCTCCTTTTTTGATTTGGTTTTTGTCGTACCTTTTTCCTTAGTTGTACCCGTCTTTTTTTTCGTTGTGCCGGACGCTTTTTTAGGTTTTTTCTTCGGTTCGTCAGCCTTTTTTTCGGTTTTTTTTTCACCTTTTTTGCGTCTACTCACAACTTTACGTTTGCCGCCTTTACCCTTGGTAAATTTGTGTTTCAAAGGTTTTTTTTTAGGCTCGTTTTCTGATACAATTTTGTTGATTAACAACAGAGATTGGTCTATTGTTTTCTTGATTGTGTCAGATTTTGAGTATAATTTTCCAAATTTTTTGATATACTCATAACCCGCATCTGCGCCGTTTGATTTGCCCAAATAGGGCTTAAAATCGTCAATGTTTGTAATGGTAATTTTCATTGGTTTTAATTTTAAAATGTTTTACAATTCTAATTCAAGTTGTAACAGTAAATTAACCGCTTCTGCCTCGGCTTCTGCAATTAAAATTAATTCATCGTCAGAATCCGAATTATCGGCGGTTTTCGGCTCTTTTGTTTCCTTGCCGTCAATAATCTGAATCAAATGTTCGCAAACATCTAATCCTGAACGCATAACAGAGCCAAATTTTTGTTTGTAACTTTCAACAGATTTGCCTGCGGCTTTAATATCGTCTGTCATATCAATTTTAACATCTGATATGCCGCTTGGGTCTAAAAAATTGTTTGTTTTTTGCCCTATTAAGGTCTGAATTTGTTTCAGTGTCGCGCCGTTTGAGGTGTTTTCCTCAAATTCGGCATTGCGTATTTTTTTTAAAGATAAATCGTTTAACATAAGTGTAAATTTTAATTATTTTTTCGGTATTTTATTTTTATCGTATGTCAGCGGTTGCCAATCTTTCATAACAAATTTTTCGCCTTTCAGAGTTATTCCGTATTGGTCTAACAGATTGAACGATATTTGTATTTTGTAGCCCTTATCCGCCAACAAATCAAGCATATTATCAACATTTTCTATTGTGTGATAACAATATCCCTCAACATAATCGTACTTGATGCCGATATAGTGAGCGTGTGAGTTTGGCATTTCAAGCATATATTTCATTTTTTCATCACTCTCGCGTTCCGAAAAAATCTTTGTAGATTCCAAACCTCTGTCTAAATCGTTGCATACAAGTATGAAACGGCTGCCGTTTACAAGTCCGGCGTTAATTGCCTTTTTGTTGTCCTTTATATTGACCAATACGCCGTTGAAAGTGTCGGGGAGTTCCATTCGTCCGGTGCGCTCGTTACGTTCCATTTGAACGAGAAAACCCGTTTCCTTTGTGCCGTTCGCTTTGGTAAATTTTACAATCGTACCTTTGTTTACACCGTTGATAACGGGAATAATATTACCCGTTATGATGTATGCTTTTTCGCGGAAACGTGATGAACGTACATAATCGTCCCACTCCTTTATCGGTGTCGCTTTTTTGCTGATAATGTTTTCTTCCAAAAATTTCAGTCCGTCCTCGGCTAAATTTTTCAAAAGACTGTTACCCGTTGCGCTGTCGGTCGAAACAAGCGTAATAATGATATTTGAAGGCGATGAAAATAAATCAACGGTTTGATTGTCCCCGTTACCTGCAATTACTTTTATGTCTGATTGATTAATCATATCCATAATAGCCTTATCTGCCGGGTCTAAATCAATGTGTCGTGCAGCCCCCGAAATAGGTGCGGAAACTTCGGTAACTAAGTAATAGATACCGTTTTCGTTTACGAATGTAGCCCCTACTTTTAGTGTTTCGATTGCCTTTTTAAGACGTTGAAATTTGAATTTAGCATTTGCCGTGCGCTCTGCAAAATCTTTTTCGACCTCGGCTGTACGCTCCTTGAAAACAGAATCGTAATTGCCTTTTTTCTCTTTCAATTCGTCTTTTAAGGCTTTTAATTTTTCTTTTATCTCTTTGATTTTTTCGGGCTTTACGTTTTCCAAATCGTCTAACAGCAAATCGTAATTCTGTTGTGTGGTATTAATACGCTCTTGCAGTCTTTCAATTTCGCCGTCCAAACGCTCTTTTGCCCTGTCAATAGCAACCTGCTTGCGCTCGTTGATTTCTGTAATAGCCTTGTTGTAGCCCTCAGAGAGATTTTTGAGGATTAATTCACGTTTACTGTCGTTATCCTTCTTTGCAACGTCCAAATCTGCGGACGTTGTTAATTGTTTTTGACATTTAATATCGTAATGCCCGATAAATGTTGCAGCGGTAAGGCGTGAATTATCGTTGTCGCCCTCATATAAGCAATATTCGTTAATTAATTTTGCGTCAAATTGTTTTTCCTCGCTTTCAAGGAAGTATGTACCGTTATCTTTCGCCTCTCTAACAAACATGTTGTACCATGCCGTTACAAAATGCCAAATATCCTCTTGTCTGTCAATAGGTAACGCCTGAATACGTGAAAAGAATGTAGCAATTATATCACCGCTCCATTTCATTAATTTTAATGCTGCGTAATCGTCCTGCCAATAAATTTTCTTTTTTGACATGGTTTGCGCCAAATCTTTATCCGAAGATAAAAAGCGTAATATCGCAAAAGATTCTTCATCTTCACCTTGTAATGCCGATTCTAACAGATTATACAAATATTTTGCAACCGCTTTGATACCGTAAACATTATCAAAGTTATCAATATCGTTTAAATCCTCGTTTGCGTTTTGGTCTGATGATGTGTTTGAATACAACGATTTTAATTTCTTTCTCAGCGACATCATCATCTTTTTTTCGCAAGGAATATCCGAAAAAATATACTCGTATGCCGGAAGTTTTATTTGTCCCGTGCGGTTGATACGTCCGCGTTTTTGAACTTCCACGTTAATATCTGATTCGCATTGTCCGATAATCATAACACGTTGTTTTACCTCAGATTCAGGAACTTTTGAGGTCGGAATAGCGTGCGCCGATTTTCCTGTTGAGCCTGTCGCATTGATAAGCAACACATCTGCGATGTTATTGTTAAAATCTTCGTAACATTTTGATATGTAGCCTTTCGGGACGGTTTTATTTTTAAAATACCCCTTTATGCAATTTTCGTCAGTAAACTGAATATAGTGAGTTCTGCCCGTTGATTCAGCCACTTTAAAATGTTTGCCGTTTTTGTTTTTTGCGTGTTCTATACGGCTGACAATAATGTCAATAGGGGAGAAACTAATCCCTATTGTGGTATTTTGCAGGGTGTTTTTTATATCTTCGTATGCGGCAATAGCACCTTCTCTGAATTTCTCCAACTCTTGCATATTGTCCGCCAAATCCGCGTAAGCGCGGTTTTTTTCTTCCAAACGGTTTTCATCTTTCTTTTTGGTTTTGGTTATAACCGTATAGCGCGTAATGTTTTCAAACACGTTGCGAAATTTTGTAATAAAATCGGTTTTTTCGTAAAAAGTGTTTTCTTTTGGATAAACCAACTTTGTTTTTTTACCGATTTCAATGCCGCTTTTATCGTCATCATCGCCATCTTCGCCGTTGTCGCTATCGTCTTTATCATCAGAATTATCAACTATTTTGTACAAAGTTTCAAAGGTGTCTGAAAATCCGATAACAACCTTTTTGCCCTCGTTGAGATGTTTTATTGCCCTGTCTGCCATATCCTCGGCTTTCAGAGAGAATATAAAGCCCGTAAGCAAATCAAACAGATAGTTGAACATACCACGCCTTTTAACGTCTAAAATTTCTTTTGTTTCAAGGTCTTTTGCGTTCTTTTTTGTTATTTTTACAGGTGGATATGTTACAGAAAAATAGGGCTGTAAATATTCCAACTCAAAATCACGTATCTTTGCTAAAATGTCAATTACTTTTGAATACTTTGTACGGTGCAAGTTGCTTTTGTCGGTTACTCCGTACTTATCCGCTCCTTGCATATCAAGTGTAATGTATTCTGTTGTAATACCATCGTTACGGTGTTCACGTCTTAGCATTTGACCGTACTCAACAAGTGCCGTAGACACAATTTCCTGAACTGCCACACCGCCACGCCTGAACAATGATGTTATTCCGCCTGCCGAAACAACATCTGAAAGACAAGTTTGCAGAGCGTAGTTCGGCATATTGTCAGGACGTTTTGCGAATGTCGCAGAAAGGTACAAACAACCCTTTGCGAGCGGCAAAATCTGAGAAAAAAACAACCAAGCCCTATATCCTTGTATTTTTGTAAGTTCGGTTGCAACAGAGTTTGTAGAAGTGTCTTTTACGGGTACTCTTGACCAATCGCCGCCTATTGTGTGTGATTCATCACAGACAAGATAAGAGTTCGCGCACAACTCTTTGATTAGGTTGTTTTTCGCGGCTTTATCTTTGCTGCGGTTGATTTTGAAACCTTTGTACGACACAGCATCGCCGATTTGAGAATATGAACACAGCGCATAGTCGTAACCTTTTGGCAGTCGGCGTGTACGGAGTGCTGTTTTGTATTCTTGCGAAGTCGGCTTTTCAAAAAGAACTTCCTTCGTGTCGGGGTCTATAATATCAATATTGTTGATAATAAACGGTTTGTAGTTAATATTGTGAGTGTTTTTCAAATCTCTGTACAAATCAACGAACAAATCAGCATTGACGGTAAAAAATACGGGCTGTTTACCTTGTTTTATCGCATAACGGATAAAGGCAGCCGCAATACGACCTTTGCCGACTCCCGTCATATCACCGACAATAAAACCCTGACGGCGAGCCTCTGAATTGTAGATAGCAAACGCGAGTGAGTCTATTTGTTCCAAACTCAACACACCTTGTATTCTTTTTTCAGGATTGCCCGCTAATTCTTCCAACGAGTAACCGCACCTTTCGGCGACAAATTCAGCAACGTTGCCGACCGCTTTAATCAACTGTTTTTTCGCTGTTTTTATAAACTCGTCCTGAGCATCGGGCGAAACAAGATTCATAAAAAAACAGTTTTTGAGTTCCGCAGCCGGAACATAATCACCGTTAAGGGTTGTTTCCTTGTAAATTTCGTCTATTTCGCTAAAACGCTCTTTCGGGAGAGTAAGCCAAGCCGCCTTATTCTGCCAATTTTGCGGCAAACGGTCAATAAAAGCAAGTTCGATATAGTAGATACATTGCACGTTTAAGTCGTAGTCGCAAAGTGTGTCTACGCAATAATAAATGCTGTTATCGTCTTTCAGACGGAATATTTTTTCGTTAATTTCAATCTGTTTCATACTTTTAAATTAATTCAAGTTTTTGAAGTGAACAACCGGGCATAATATCGTATACATCATTGACAAAACAACATAATTTGTCAATGATTAACCTACAATCCGAATCTTTAAAATAATTTGCCTTGCAATACATTATCGTTTCTATGCGGTTTGATAACGGATAAAAATCGTTGGATTTTTCCGCTAAATCAAGCAGCGTTTTTTCTGTCAGATTGAAAGGCGTAACAAGAGTTTTATCCGTATCGTAAGCACTTTTGTAACCTTGCATTATAAGTTTGTTGTAAGGCGCGATAAATGCCTTATGCGAACTGCTGTCTGCTTGCGGTAATTCTTTGGTGATGTACATCAATGAATTTTCTTTGAAATCCGGCTCAAACTGACCGCTGAAAAATAACATTGCTAAACTTTCGGCAATAAACTCAACGTAATGCTCCATTGCGTATTCCGAAACCATTTTTGCCACGTCTTTGTTAAAAGAATATTCCTTTCTTTCTATTTCAGACAGTTTTTCGATTCCGTGATGTGCGTAATGACATAGTTCGTGAAGGGTTACATACGGTTGTGCGTTCCAACGTGTTTCGTGTTTGCCGTAATAAATTGCGCCGTAGCCGTATTCTGTAAATTGTTGGTCGCTGTCAGTTCTGCGGTAACAAATTTGCGATTTTAAAATTTCGTTATTAACAACAGATTCCGTTTCAAACCACCCGTTAGCCATTCTGTTAGTGTTTTGATACAGCAATTTTTTTTCGGGCAGCGGAAAACCCGCTCTTTGAAAGCACATTGCCGGGACAAGATTAATAAACTTGTCGTAATAATACATATCTTTGATAAAATCGTATGCTCTTTTGAAGTCCTGATTTTTGGATAACCGTGTGTTTGAATATTCCTTATCCTTGTTTCTTTCGACAAATGATGATATATAAATATTATCAAGTCTGTCGGGGATTGATTCGTCCAACAGACTGTTAAGTTCGTTAATCTTCGCTTGTAGATTGCGCTTATATCCTTCTATTCGCATAATAATAACTCCAAAATTTGTAAATTACATTCTTTAAAATCGTTTTCGTATTCGTATGGGAGAGAGTTTGTACAATGCAAAGGCATTGATAAATCAACTATTGTATAGCCGTCAGTATCGGCACTAAGAATTTTGTAGATAGTGCCGTCAAATTCTCTGAACCTAACGAAACCGCCTACTGCAAATTTTGGGGATATTTTACTGCGCTGCAAAGGTACTTTTTTTTTAATTATTCCCAAAATATTTTGCGAGTTTTTTTGAAAATCTGACAAGCCCATAAGACCGCGTGAAATTGATGTGTCTACCCCTGAAAGTTGTTCATCTTCCAACAACGCTAATTCCGCTCTCAACAAGTCAAGCGAAACACAGTTACCTTTTACTGTTGATAATATTTTGTCGTAATCCTTATTATACGTAATGCTGTAAAAATCAACGCAATATTTCAGTGTTTTGTAATCTACGTAATATTTTAATCCTTCGCCTTTTACGCACATCAATATACAGTTATGTACTCCGTTTTTATCGGTGATGTACATTTTACTTTTGTAATCTTCATCTTCGTTATCAATCAAGTATATTTTGGGATTCGTGCAAAAAACAAGAAAATACAATATTTTTTCTAAAAAATTTGCAGCGAAATAAGCATCATTATCTACTTTACAAATCTGACTTGGATAATCTTTTTTCCCTTTCGGCAGTTTTTTTGCAAGTTCAACCGCTTGTTTTAGACGGTTTGTGTCTAATTGTATTTCTGTGTATTTATCCTTATTAAGATTTGGAACAACTGAATGAAAATCAACAAAGTTAGACTGTGATTTATTCCCTAATCGGTCATAACAATTACCCTCGCGTTCTTTTATCCATTGGTCTTTGACCCATACTAATATATAAGAATCAGTAGCAGCGGCATAACCGTTTTGATACCCTACTGTTTGCAAGACGGGGCGTAAATCGTCTGTTGAAACAAACTTAAACAAGTCAAGTTTTGTTTTGTCGGGTGTTGTATCGTAAAAAACCGCTTTGCTTTTTTTGCCCGTAAGTGCAGTATACAACTCATCGTAAATCTTTGATTTGTTGTTGTAGTCATAAAACATTTTTAGTGCAATACTGTTGTCTACGCTTTTCCTGTGTATTTCAACCTTTTCGTTATTTTCGGGAATTACTTTTTCAAGATATGCAATATAATTTTCTGTACAGTCGTTTTTAACGAAACTATATGTTGTTAAATTCAAAATAAAAGCATTATCCAAATTTTCGCTAACAATACTGCATAATATAATTTCAACGCTTAAACTGTTGATATATAAAACATTCAAACTCTTATTTAATTTTGACAAACAAACATCGTAAGAACTGTTTAAATTAGCAAATGCGGCTTCTATTAAATCAGGATTAAATGTTATCATTCCGTTGCTTTTACGAGAATTTAAACAACAATAAAGAGTTTCATCAAGTTCGGATATTATTTTATTAAATTTTTTTACAGTTTTTACAGCCTCTTTGGGTTGTATAATTGTTTTTGAAGATGTATCTTTGTTTTCTTTTGCGACATTAAAAAGGTTATTGCATTGTGAGATAAAATCCGACCTGACAACACTTGATTTATTGACAAGTTTTGCAGACACAGTACTTTTGATTTTAAAGATAACAAAATCATTCGTGATGAAATAACAATCTTTTGCAAATGCAAATTTACGGCGGTCTTTGTTTGAGATCAAAGAATTATAAATTTTCTTAACCGTCTGATATTCGGGATATTGTTTTATGTCCTCTACTGAGGTAAAGTCCGGCTCACTATCGCCGGACAATGCTGTATATTTTTTTTCGTCAAATAATGTCTGTTTCATTTGGTAATTTTTATATTTGATTAATCCTTTTTAATTTGTTAATCGGAGTTAAACCCGAAAGTGTGTCAAGTTTTAAGCAACCTAAACCCGAATCCGAAACTAATTGTAACTCTAACATTTGTAGTGCTTTGTCGGTTTCGATGTTACCGCCTTTTGTGCTGTATTTTGCGACAAGTTTTTCAACTTCGGCAAGTTTGGTTTTCGGAAAAATCCAACCCACGCCCGAAGACACTTTTGAGGTATCGAAACGCATACCAAATTTGCCGCCTAACGCCTTGATTTCGTCTTTAATAGGCTTTGTGTCGCCCGTTAAAACAACACCTTTTTCGGAATAATCAACTATTTGCAAGTTGTAACTGTTGCCGCCCGGAGTAGTTGTTACCGTTGGCGTTTCAGGCTTTTTTTCAGGTGGTTTGGGCTTGGTTACGGCATTTGTTTTAAGATACCAATCTTTTGGGTATTCTCCCTTAAATTCGTCCCCGTGCCGCTCCGTGAAGTTGCCGTCCTTGTCGCAACGTCTATAACAGAGTTTTCCAAATGAATTGTAGAATTTTTGAAACACAATTTCGGGTTTAAAACTTTCTTTGTCAAAATAATACCCGCCGTCTTTTGCCATTGAAACACCTGTGTACTTACCCCAATATTCAGCAATTATATCACCTTTGACGGGATAACGGCTGATTGGAACGAAATTTTCAGGCATTGGATTTTGTTTTTTCCACACCTCAAAATACTCATCACGTTCTTTTTCGGCTTTTTTCCTCTGTAATTGTTGCAACTGCCATTTTTCATTTGCCAATTTCTTGTATTCATCGTACAATTCTTTGATTTCCGATTGTGTATAGTCAAAAACAGCCTGACAAAATTTGTCCATGTTTTTTTCGTAAATACCGAGAATCGTTATCTTGATAACGGGATAATGCACTTCGATATAACCGAAAAACAACCCTTTGAGTTTTTCAGAAATTTTCTTCGCTATTGCGTTAATATTATCTTTGTCCGTTTGTGTCAGTTGCCAAGAATATCTGCGTTCACCTTCGGTAATTGTAACCGCTTGCCAAAGATACGTTACGGTGCTATTCCAATACCTATTCCAACAGTTATTGATATAGTAGCCATCGCCGTTTTTCGTAATGATATGTTCTTTTTTTTTGAATATACTTCTTACGTCCAACGCTAATTTTATAATTCGCTCTTTTTTCTCAGTGTCAATACCGTTCCACTTGATACCCAAAGAGTTATTTTGATTTTTCACCAAACAACTGTAATAACCGACATAATTTGATTTTAATTCGGGGCAGTTGCCGTGTACGGTGATTTGCGTTTTGTATTTACAGACCGGGAAACCGCTGTCTTGCAGTTTTTCAATGTTTTCAACGGTCATACCGTTTTTATTGAGGTTTTCAATAATACTTTCAGGTATATTTTTGCCGGGTGCAAGGTTGTTAATATGCTTGCTGTCGTAGTCCGTTGTGTCAAGTTCGATGTCGCCTAAACCAAAAAGTATTCCTTCATCACTGTCAAACGCAAATTGCCACTGAGATTTTTTCGCAGTTTTTTTAGGCTTTGAGGCAGTGATTAACTCCGCAGTTTTTTTTACGTTTTCAAAGTATTCGCTGACAAAGGGGACGTAAAAACTTAACGGTTCGCCTTGTTGGTAGGATTGATTGTTTTGGCTCGCGCCTTTGCCGTTCTTTTTGTGGTAAACCTGAAAATATGCAGTACCGTTGTCTTTCAACGCTTTTGCCGCCATAAGACACATATTTGAAATAGCCTCTTTTGTGTCTAACACGTTCAAAACGTTGAAACACGTAACCGTATCAACTTTGTTTTTGCGTACATATTCGGCAATTTCTTTGTTGTGTTCGGCAGGATAGTTAAAATCAAAAATAAGGTTTTTTACGCCTTTTGCTTTCAAATAATCTGTGCCGAATGTAGTTTTTCCACCGCCTAAATCAAGATTAACCGTGCCTTTTTGCCAATCAATTAATTTAAAACCCTTTGGCTCGTTGCTCGGTAATGATGTTTTAGCCGAAGAATAATTTTGTAAAGGAGTTGTGCCGTTTATATTCTTATTTTGTTTCATTATTTTCTATGTCTTTAAGAACCAAATACTGACACCAATTTGTTCAACAATTTGTCATTTTTAGTTCTATATCCAATAAATTTGAGGTGCTTTTGATTTTACTTTTTTGTCCCAAATGAACCATGCAAACGGTATCATTGCAGAATTTGTTTTTCTGTCATCGTTTTTGTAGCAGGTGATACGCTTTACAAAAGGCATAACATACGTTGGCGGATTGTCGTAAAAAAGTCCGTCATACCGGGCTTGACTTTCCAAAAATGCAAGTTTTAAGAACATTGCAACAACGCCTTTGTCTGATGTAAGTTTTAGCGCGTGTTTGCAGAAATCAACGCCTAACGAAAAAGGCGGATTCGTGCAAATACAGTCGTACCCGGCGGGCATTTTTTTTGTTTTGAGAAAATCAACCCCCGTTTTGCCGTAACCTCTTGCGTAAAGTTCGGTGCTGTAAACGGTGTGTCCGTTGTCTTTCAGTTGTTCGGACAAAGAACCGTTGCCACAAGCACATTCCCAAACTTTTTTCGGCAAGGTATATATGTTTTCAAGCAAGGATATTGCACCCTCGCCTGTACTGTAAAAATCCTCACTTTGCCGTTTGTTGCCGTAACACGATTTGCCGATTACTCCGCACACTGAGGCTAATTTACTTTTTGCTGTCATTTATCCTTTTACAATTAAGAAACATATCCACAAAACCAACAATCCTATGCCGTAAAATAATGCGATTTTTTTATACATTTTTTACAAGTAAACAGATGAAGTCTTTAACTAAGTTTTCGCTTTTTTCAGCCTTTTTTACTGCCGCCTCGTCCGGCTTAACTTCGGGGACTTCGGCGTTGTCTTTATCGGATTTCTTTGCCTTTGAAAGAATTACTATTCCGCTGATTATAGCGGAAACTCCGAGTATTATTCTTAATTTCTTGTCCATAATTTTATTTCTGTTTAAATAATGCTACTGCAAAGATTATCAGCAGCATTAAAGTTATTGCCTCGTTCATTTGTTTCTATTTTTTAAACCAATAGCGACACCTAATCCCACTGCAAGCACGATACCGCCGATAATTATTTTTTTTGTGTTAGTAGTGGTATTCCCTTTATGTTCCATAACTACTATAAAACGCCCTGTTTCCTCTAACGTTTTAATAAACGCCGAAAAATCAACAACGCTAAATTCGCCTGTTACATCAGTTTTGCCATCTTTTAATATCTTTAACTGCAAATCGTTCTCATTCACCGAAACAACCGTAAATTGCATTTTTCCGTTTTTTTGTGGAGATGTTATAGTGTAAATATCTCCAACATTTAAGTCTAACGGTTTTTCGGTGCGTATGATATTTACTTTATCAAGTTCGCAAATATTTATAGTTTTTGACGTTTCTTGTTCGGGAATATACGACCTTATTTTATTACCGTTTAGTTTATTTACTGAAATATAACCATGATTCGTGAAATAAACCGCAGGTAAATTATAAGTACGCTGTTTTGTTTTATATTTTGTAGTTTTCATTTCTTTTTCCTTTTATACAAATAAATTCCGACACCGCCGCCGATGACAACTGCGCCGCCGACAAGCCACCAAATCCAAGTATTAGAACTCGGTTTTGCAACTTGTTTTACAAGTTCAGGCTTTAATTCAACATCAGCATTGAAGTAGGTTTTCCAAATCTTTTGCATTTTCTCACCGCCCCTTTTTATTAACTTGTTGCCGCTGTTGATTCGGGAGTTGAGTGCACAAACACGCAAAAGATTGATGTCGTTTTGTCCGTTTTGCCGCTTGATTTCGGCGTTGATAGTGTTTGCAAATTTCCGAAACCAATCGCTGCCGTTCCAACAAGCATAATAAAAATGCAATGCTAAACAATCGTCATTCTCAATGATACTTTTGTTTTTCTTCAAATACTTATCAGAGAGCGTAACAAATTGATTGTACATTAATTGCGCTGCAAGTTGGCGTAATATCGGCTCAATAGGCAAGTCTTTTGCTTTGTAGTAGTGTTTCCAAGTTTCCTTGTTTTTGTTCGCGTCTATCAAACTCCAAAACTCCTCGCCGTATTCGTTGTCAAAAATTTTCTTGCCGTTAACTCTGTCCATACCAAACATAGTTTCGCCGGATTTTCCCATTGCTGAGGTATAGTGCCATTCAGGGTTGTAATAACCGCCCTCAATGTTGTCAATGAGAATATCAGCGTATCGGCGAAATTTTTGTGGTACGGTAAAATTGATTGCTCCTAACTTTTGCATTGCTCTTATTTTTTAGTTTTAAACAAACCTTTGATGTAATTACAAAATCTCTGTACTGTACTAAGTACAGTCGGTTTTTGTGGTACGATAACAATTTCTCGGTGTACCATTTTGCGGTTTTCAAGACATACGATTTTGAAGTACGCAGTTTTAATATAATGCTCTTTAAGCCACTTAAATTCTCTGATAATATCAGATTTGCTTTTAAAAAGTGTTTCAGGCGTTTTGAGTATCGTATACTTGCGTCTGTCTTCCAATTCCTCGCCGTCATTAGAAAAATACACGGACGTATATGAGTAATCAAATTCCCCGTAATCAGGTATCATATTAAAAATTGCATACTTCTTTTCCGGGTCAAGTTGTGATAGCAACAATGATTCTTTTGGTATATCTTTGTGTACTTTTTTTTCACCTAATCGGACTTTGTTATGATAAGTATTTTTACACTTAGCAGAGCAAAAACGGCTATCACTCCGACCGTTGTATGTCTTTCCGCAGTATTTACACGTCAAAATCATATTCAACTATTTTTTTGAAGCCGTAAACGTCAGTTTTTTACCCGTACCCTGATGTCCGAAGGCGTTATATTTGTATTTTTTAGTCCTGAAACTGCCGAATGTTGCGATAGTTACACAACTGTCTGTTTCGCCCGCGAATGTCTTGATAAAATCGCACATAGCGTCTATAACGCATTTTGCGGTTTTTTGAGATACTCCGCATTGCTCCGAACAGTATTTTGCAATGTCATTTTTCGTGAAATTGTCTTTGCCGCCGCGTATGCCTGACAAACATCTGCGACCGCTTTTTTTGCCCCTTTTAGGCGTACCGAATAAGTCTAATTCTTTCATGGTTTTAAAGAAAATTTAATTTAGTTTGTTTATAACTTCGTTTTATTTCATAATGCCAATATGCGGCGTAAAACAACGCCCAAATGATTATATCTAAACATTTTAATATCAGCATTATATAGATATTTTTCTCGTTGAGAAACATAAGGCGTAATTTGTGCATTTTGCTTATCAACGAGAAAATTCTAATTCTACGCTTTCTTTTTCGTAGAATTTTTCTTTTTAGACGTGCCGGAACTCTTTTTCTTTGAAGTCGTGGACTTTTTTTTCTTAGCCACTGTTTTTGTCGCCGATTTTGTCAAGAAGTTGTCTGAAACGTAGAATTTTGCGGTCTTTTTTGCAGGAACATCTACCGTTTTTTTTGAGGTGTTTTTTAGACCTTTTGTAGAGTAGGTGCGGGCTTTTGTTGTTATGCAACGTATTGAGCCGACATTAGGAATTACAATGCTGGCTTTTTGATTTTTCTTTAACGTGGCTTTTATCACGTTCCAATAGGCGTTAACAATCTCTGTTGCTGCCTTTTTTGTGGTTTTTGTCTTTGTGGCTACGGCTGCAATAATATCAGCCTTTTTTACATTTTTGTAGCCTTTGGGCGCGGTTGCGCCGAGTGAATTTGTGCTCATACAGTTTAAAAATTTTAAATTTAACAATTCATTTTTAAACTGCAATACATTGTAAATTTGGGAATACTGCGCTGCAAATATAACGATGTTTTCGGAGAAAACAAAATTATTTCTTCATTTTTTCATTAAAATCAATAACGTTTTTCAGAAATTCCGCGTTTTGTGTTTCCGCAATAGCACGGACATCTTTGTTAAGACAATGACTGTCCCAATACGGCTTTTCCCTGTCAATAAACGTGTGGGACGGATTTACCCGCGGGTCAAGAATAAACAATTCCCTTAATTCCTCGTAATTAACGCCGTTTTTCTCCGCAATATTGAAAAATTGACTGCAAAAACTTACCTTTGTCGCAAGCCAACAGTTTTCCATATACTTAGCCAAACACGCTGTTATTGGGTCAGTAATTTTAAAAATATGCCGTCCGTCATAACAATTCTGCAACAACTGTTGAACTCTTATACAATGAGGGTTAAAACCGCCTAAAATCGTAAAACTAAACTCAAAATTATTACAATGCGGGGTGTTACCGTAATATTCGGGGGAAATAACTATATTATTACATAGGGTATCGCATAGGGAATCTATAAAACAATGAGGTAGTATTGTACTTTTGATTACAAACAAACCTTCTTTGTTCAGGTTCTTTTTCCACTGTCGAATAACCTTTTTAATTGCGGAAATATCGCAAGGTTTCTCTTTGCTGATATACGGAGTATCAACGCAAATAAATATAAAATCGTAAGTTTCGTGTTTTCGTTTGTAATTTTCAGGCAGTTTTGACGAATCAATATCGTACAAATCAGGCTCTAACGCCGCAATTTCTTTGTGTAAATTCTTGCCGACTATGCCGTAACCGACAATTAAAACGTTTTTATCTTTCATTTTTCTTAGTTTTTTAATAAATTTAAATTGTATTTTTTTAAAACTTCGTTTATCTCTTTTTGAGGCAATCTGTTGTATCGAAAAAAAATCCACACGCAATATGTTGTCGTTCTGTGCATACTGCCTCGTTGTAATTTCTGACACCAATCCTCAAAAGACTTGTAGTAGTAATGATGAAGTTTTACTTTTTCGTTCAAATCGTTTTTTATTATTACGATTTCTTTGTCAGTATTTAAAATAGTCTTGTGTACTAATTGAGTTTTAATATATTGCACTTGCAAACAACACTTCCGATAAAACCATTGCAGAATAACATCATCATAGAAATTTTCTTTCATGGTTTTACCATTAATCCACGCTTGACCGTTACAACCGTGCGTTATTTCATCGAAATAAAATCCTGCTTTATCCTCATTTTGTTTACAAAGACTAAGTAAATCCCCCTCGTAGACTTCATCGGTATCAATAAATGTCGCCCACGTTGTTTCGTTTCCGTGTTCTTGCAAAAATTTCTCATAACAATTCTCCTGCATTTTGATACTATGGTCTGTAAAGACTTCAATAGTACATTTACTTAGTAATTCAGGAGCATTATTTTTAAGGAAAGTTTCAACAGAAACATCGCTTTCGTTGTCGTAAATATAAAAATGCTCAATGCCTGACTGAGCATTGTCTTTTAAATGTTCAATCAGGCGTTGATTTTCGTTTTTGATTATCAGACATTCTGTCAAGTAGTACATTTTTTCGGATTTTTAGTTACTATTGATTTCCTAAATCTCCGTTCTGACCGCCTTGCTGAATCGGCAATCCGATGGGCAACCAATAATTGTTTGTGTCATCAATTTTTACAAATGCCGTTGCGCCGTACTCACTTATATCGATAGTCTTACTGCCTTGACTTGTCGGCACTGTAACTGTCGTTGCAGACGAATAGTCATTTACAAAAATTTCTATTGCACCAACAGGTTTTGAACTTCCAAACATATTAGAGGTAGACGTAAAACTCTCTATGCTACCGCTACCCGCAGTAGCCGTATCAATCAAGTCTGCATAATCGGCTGCGGTATTATATTTACCTGCCGCAAATTGCGCTTTCAATGCGCTTGCTGTTTTTACTGCCATTTTTGTTTAAAATTAAAAGTTAATTAAATCAATTTATTTGTCTTTTTTTGTAATGTTGCTTACGATACTTACTACCGCAGAGATAGCCGAACCTACTAACAAAAATGTTAGAATAGGGTGTTCGCTACACCACGAGGACATATCGCCTAAGCCGTTCAATTCACCAACGCTATTGTCGGTAATGTCTAACAATTCTTCGTTCATTTTTTACTCCTCTTTAACTATCCCTAACTTTTTTTCTAATCGTTCAAGAATCAGCGAAAAACGGTTAATTGAGGTCATTGTTTCTTTCAGTGCCGAGGCGTATTCTTTTGCCGCCGCCGCATTTTCAATGATTGCGCCCGAAATTTCAACCTGATTTTGTTGTAAATATCCGATGTAATGGTCGCGGAGTTTTATACTTTCCTCTTTCCATTCCTTCGATACTTCCAAAAATCTTTTCGCAATCCACGCGAAAGCGCAAAGTGATACGATACATAAAGCGGTCGGAAAATCAAATGCTTGAAAAATGTTTACAAATTCCGCATTTTCCATTGATTGAAATTTAATGTTTTATATAAGACCAAATTTTTGTATCATCAGAATAAGGAGAGTCCGAATCATTGAACCAATTAATTGTTGCCTCAGTAACAATGTTAATCAGTTGCTCCTCTGTAACGTCCTTAAACCATTTGTGGTAGAGATTGTAGTTATCGCTGTAAATCATATTGATAGCAACGTAAAAATCGTAGTTATTGTATGACTTACTGATTTCGTCTTTGTATCTTGAAAAAATCTTATTAGATTGTTCAAGCGTTACAAATGCTCCGTATGTTTTTGCGGCTGTTCCGGCTTTGATATAGTGCATTTTACTAACCGTAGAGATAGCAGAATCCTCGTCAAAGTGTTTGCCGTGCAATTTTTCGTGAATTGCCTTAATCACACAACAACAATCGCAATCATCGTTTTTTTCGTCAATATGATTAACAATAATATCCAACACGTCAGACGTATTGAAATTGTTTAATCCTCTGTTTTTTTCGATATATTCTTTTAACATAATTCATCAGTTTTTTACGTTGCTACTAACTTTTTCCATAAAGGAATTGAATTGCTGTGTCATTTTAGACATTTGTTCAGAAAAACTCTTTGACATCGCCGAAACCTGATTTGAAAGGTTTAAAAGTTTTTCGTCATACTCTTTTTTCTCTTTGAAAGTAACATCAAACTCTTCCAAACTTTTTTCGATTTTCGACAATTTCGATTTCGCCAACTCTCCCTCTTTAATAGAGTTTTCGCAACCGAATTTCAAAGATTTCAGTTGCCTAATTAACTCAGTTTGGTCTAAGATGAGAATCGTGCCGTTTTGTGCCGAAACCATATTTTCAGCCGTTTCATTAACCGTATAAGTCAGATTTTTGTTGTCAAAAACAACATTCAAATCAATGACTTTGTTACTGAATTGTTGCGTAATATTATCAAACCTCGGCTGTGATACACTAACAACCTTTGCCGGGAAAACTTTAAAATCTCCCTCACTGTTATCAATAACAAAGAACGGAGAATTTTTCTGTAAATCTTTGAAAAACATAATTTTATATTTTTAAAAACTGACGTACCGCCGTAAAGCGGCACGTCAGGAAAAACTAAAAAAATGAAAAAATATGTAAGTATTGCGGATTACCTACGCTCCGGCTGCTGTCGTACCTTTGATTGCGGCTATTGCAGCAAGGATTTTGTCGTTTTCGGATTTTGCAAGTTTGTCCCTCAAATCCTGAATTGTCTGCTGAGAAAGACCGTCCAAAATCTTCTGAGTGTTCTGACTGTCATTCTGCATACTTTCGCGGATAAGGTTTGCAATGTTCGTAAAACCTGCCTGCATAGCGATTCCGATGTTGGTTGATGCACCCGTAATGGTGTTTTCAATAGCATTTGTACGCTGACAACCTTCCAAACGGTTTTGTGCCGATTGTTCAAGGAAAGTGGTTTTTACACCGCACAAGCCTTGATTATAGGCGTTAATCGTTCTTTCAGCGTTAAAATCAACCTTGCCGCCCAATATACCGATTGCGTTTTGGGTCATACCGTTGCCGATATTGAAAGCGTTGATTGTACGCTCTGCATTGAAGTCAATTTTGCCGCCTACGCTTGTAATTGCGTTTTGTACTCCGCAAATTGCGTTGGATACAGCGGTGTAATTCTGACCCAAATTGATAGATAACTGCTGTAATGCCGCAGTATTACCTTGAATTGCTTGATTAAGCAAATCGGTATTGCTGTTGTTATTAATTTGAGTGCGAATTGCGTTGAGTTGGTCGTCAACATTCATGGCTTGCAATGCGCCACCGTTGTTGCCGCCACCAAAGCCGTTATTCTGCCACAACATAAACATAAACAGAATCCAAATAGCGTTATTGCCGCCAATACCATTGTTATTAAGCAACGCCATCATTTCTGCTGGGTTACTTTTAGCATTATTCAAAGCGGTCATAAGAGCCGCTAACGACATTGCATTTCCACCGTCTTTTTCAACGGCATAAATTTTAGAAACTTCTTCTGGCATTTTACTGAAATTTTAAATTGTTTGTCATTAAGTTAATTATGAAATTGGAGAAAACATTATCGGCTTAAATTCGTTGTTCGTTGCGCACCGAAACATCAAATCAAAGTCGGGGTTTCCTCTAAAAGTTTTCGTATTGCCATTCACGGTATATTGATAATCTTTATTTTCTTCAATATCCGTAAGAATAATCAAGTCATTTTCTTTCAACTGATTAGCCGAAATTAAATCCGCCAAATCGGTAATTCCTGAAAGAGAAATGATTTTGGGTGAATTAGTAGTGATTTTAGGTTGAGTGTCAACTTGTTTCCAAGCAATTTTCGATGTTTCAACCGTTACTTCTTCGTTTAGCATTTTAGATGTTATGCCGTCAAATACACACGAGGCATAATTATATCCATCTTCATTAGTTTTTAACGAAGATAAAGGTATTATACGTGCAGCCTCCCAAAGATGTATAATAGTTTCATTTTTTTCATTTGTATAAGCATTAATTTCATCATTCCGATATGGACTCCAACTATACGATTTTGACATATTTATAATTGTACCATTCTCTAATGTTATACTTCTAACTAAATTAAAATCATTGTACTCAATAGATGTTATTACATAACAATCCAAAGTGCCAGATTTAAAACAGATATTAAACGGTCTACCCGCTACATAAACTACCCCATTGTCATTATAAGTATGGTCAACACGATTACATTCTAATAAAATAAAATATTTGCCGTCAGCGGAATCTTGCATAGCAACAGCAATATTATTAATTAGAATATTTTGATTATAAAAATACCTTCCTGCTGATAATTTTGCTAAGGGTATATTATTATTCAATTCAATATACTTAGTACCAGATGGATAAGTAACTGGCATACTATCAATAACTTCTTTCTTATAGAAATACCCGTTCACCAAACCGTTTTCTTCGTCATTTTCGCCCTGATATTGTGCAATTTCGTTTTCTTCCAATTCGGCATCAGCGGAAAAGAATTTAGTAACTTTTTGGCGTGAATCGTTGGAAGAATTATCCCCCGACAAATCAACTTCACTCCACGTAAGATTTGAATATTTGTAAAAATGTCCCGTCTTGTAGTTCTCGGTATCTGCGCCGATGTACTGTACTATATCACCCTCTTTTGCGACAAAATTTGCAAAATTAGGCACTTGCGGCGTATGTTCCTTTACAGAAATCGTATTACCGTCAATTTTAATACCGTAACCTGCTGTAAGAGTTGCAGCCTCGCCGGGGTCGCCCTTATCGCCCTTGTCGCCTTTCTCACCTTTGAGTGCTGCAAGTTGTTCTGCGGTAAAATCGGAGTATGTGAACGGGTCGCCTTTGTCGCCTTTATCTCCTTTTTCACCTTTAAGAGCGGCTATTTGTTCAGCGGTTAATTCAATATCCTGAACGTTGATTTTTTCCCACGTAAGATTTGAAAATTTGTAAAAATGCCCCGTCTTGTAGTTTTCTGTATCTGCCCCGATATACTGTACTATATCACCCTCTTTTGCTACAAAATTTGCAAAATCAGATACTTGCGGCGTATGATTTATTACGGAAATAACATTACCGTCTATCGAAATGCCGTAACCTGCGGTATAGGTCGCACTTTCTCCCTTATCGCCTTTCTCACCTTTTTCGCCTTTAAGCGCAGCAAGTTGTAAGGTCGTAAAATCAGAATATCTGAACGGGTCGCCTTTTTCTCCCGTATCACCTTTTGCGCCCTTGTCGCCTTTTTCGCCTTTGAGGGCTGCAAGTTGTTCTGCGGTAAAATCGGAGTATGTGAACGGGTCGCCTTTGTCGCCTTTATCTCCTTTTTCGCCTTTAAGAGCGGCTATTTGTTCAGCGGTTAATTCCGTAGGTTGAACCTTCGTATTAATCCATTTTGACCCATCGTATTTGTAAAAATAACCATTCTTAAAATTAGTTGTATCTGCACCCGTGTATTGGATTATATCGCCATTTTTAGGCGAATATTTGTTAATATCAGACACTTGCGGAGCGTAACTACCTATCAAAGAAATTACGCCGTTATCTATCGAAATACCGTTGCCGGGCGTGAATTTTGCAAACCACTTGCCTTGTGTCCACATCGTACCGTCTGCAAACCAAACCACCGTGTAAAAGTGTTTGTCTTTAATCGGTTCAAATTCCGCCCATGAGTTCATAAACAAGAATCTTATCTTGTCCAACTGCGAAGTAATATCATTTTGCGTTGTTGCCATTTTCTTTTAAATTAGTATGTTTTTAATTAATTTTATCCCAAGTCGGCTGTGTCGGATTGTCATAAGGCACTGCCAAATTCTCCCAAAACGGTTGTATCGGATTGTCATAAGGCACTGCCAAATTCTCCCAATACAAATCGTATACAACAGGCTCAGGTTCTTGAATACCAAGAAACTCTTTAATCTGTTTTATACCATCCCGTATATCTTTGAGATACAACAGAATATCATTACAAGTACAATTAGCAACCGTACCTGCGCCGCCTTGACCGTTGTTCTGTCCGTTTTGTCCGTTTTGACCTTGACCGTTGCCGCCGTCTGTCGGCTCATCATCATATTGTTGGAAAGTATAATCCAACAAGGGTTGAAATCTATACATATTTCTCTCTCCTATCCGTTATTTTGACCGCTTTGTCCATTATTACCACCATCACCGCCGGACGTTGTTTGTTTTTTCTTCCAATGCGCCCAAATATCCTTATTCTTATTCATTTTAATTTCGGTTATTTTTTTCCCGCCTTGTCCCAAAGTCCAACCGTCAAAATCGTAACCGTCCAATGAAGGTGTCGAAAGAATAATATGTGCATCTTTATTCTGTTTTACTGTAACCTCATTGTTTTTGTTATCGGTATTGTGTTTTACCAAGTTACAAGAGAAATGCGCGTAAATATCCTTATTACTGTCCATTGTTAGTGGCAATGTTACTGCACTTGCATTATTAGCCTCGCTATTAAACCAACCTTCAAACTGCGCACCCGATACGTAAGCATCAGTGAGTTGTTCGATAACATCATCTTGGGCATACTCTGTTGTAACGGAGTTATTCTCGCCGTTTTGATTATGCTTAGTGAGAGTAACAAACGGTTTTAAGACTACACTACAACCTATTTGTTCAATCTCGCAATCTTGCAAAGAACTGATACCGTTTTCCGCAAAAAATACAAGTGCAAGGTATTTGATATTCTTATCCATATTGCGGACATCAAGCGTTTTGTTTGCCGCGACAACCTGCGAAACGAGCGTAGAATCCTCTTTGTAAGCGTATGCCGTCAATGTCGTCCAATTATCTGACGTATAAGCAACAGTGATTTTTGCTGTTGTATCGTCAATTTTAATAGTATCCGTATTTGTAGGTCTGATTTTCTCAAACGCGGTAACAATAACGCTATTCTTGCAAGGTTTGACGGTAACAATGTTTGTTTCTGCGTTCACCTCTGCACCGTAGTTCGGCGTTGTTTTAAGGTCTGTCAAATCCTGAACTTTCTGAGACTCTTCCTCGTAACTTACACCGCTTTCCGCTGCCTTAGAATCGCCCTTGATAGAGCGAATTTTAACAACGCGGTCTAATTTGTCGTACCAAAAGTTTATAATAAATTTCGGCTTGTTATTCATCAAATAAGTCAGGCGTCTGGTGTTTTTAATATTGCCGGACGGATTATCCTGATATTCGGCGACAGCACCGCTGTAATATTCAATATCAACGTCATTGCCGGGTTTGGCAGACCATTCCTCTTTTGTTGGAACTTTCTCCAAATCGTCAATTAAGTGTCCGAAATAATACCATTTCTCGTTATATTTTACCAACAACTCGTCCCAATTAAACTCCAAAGATGGGTTCAAAAAAAACGTATTCGGGAATAATCGCGGTTCGGAATCCCAACCAAGCGAATTGCCGTTAATATCAAATTGCTCCTCTGTATATTCGTAAAGCAGTATCATTTTCCAAAAAAATTTATGAAAGTTTTTTTATCCTGATGTAGCCCAAAAGCGGGTCATCGTCAATACCTGCGCCAAAAGGACGTGTACGTTTTACAACTCCCTGTGTACCGTCTGTAAACTTTGAATTTGCCGATACAACCGTGTTTGTTTTACCGTCCGTTGACACCAAAAATTCCGTGTGATGTTCGTAACAAACCAAACAAGCAGGTTCGGGCTTGTCAATTTTTTCAGCATATTCAGAGCCTTTTGAAAGGTTCTGCCAAGTTGTCAGGGCTGCCAATGAAGTATTTTTTTTGAAATAATTTTTAGCCTTGTCTTTGGAAATTTCAATCAACACCATACGCACGAATGTAGCGCAGTACGGTATTTTTTTATTTTCCTGCCAACCCGCAGCAACCATTTTTTTTACAAAATTCTTGTTGTCGAAAGTTGCATTGTCGCCGATTTCCTTAACTCCTACCCAATGCTCCGCCTCTGTCAAAATTGCAGACTGAACAGGATTAAGGTCTACCGTAACCACTTTGCCGTCCGTTATAGCAGTGGCTTGCGTAACTTTCTTTTTTTTCTTAAAGAGAATCACGCCCGCAGTTACAGCAGCCGAAAAGCCTAATACGATTAATGCTATTTTTATTTTTTTCGTCATTACTTTATGCTTTTTTGAACGATTTTAAAACCCGTGCCGGGATTAAGTAACGCTTTTACACCTTTCTTCTTAACAGCCTTATTTACAGCCTTAGTTCCTTTTGCAATAGCCTTAAAGGGTGTTGCCGGATTAAGCATTTTTTTAAAAAAGCCTTTTTTCTTTTTTCGTTTTTTGCCGTTCAAAGAACCGAGAGCATTTGGCATACCAATTTTATCAAGTATCGCCTGATAACTCTGACGGTCTTTGTCATCGTCCTGCTGTAAGAACCAAACAAGGTTGTGCATTTGTCCCGAATCGTAACAACCGCCGTCCCGACTGCCAAATGTTTTTTGAAGTGCTTTCCATTCGTCAACATTTGATAACAGGCTCAACGTCCGTCTAATACTATCTTCGTCAATATTAGCGTTCCATTTCCACGTTGCATCGGTGTTAAACGCGGTGTAAAGACTATTAGCCATATTTACCAACTGAGAATCAGGAATATGAACATTGTTTTTGTCCATTCCTGCGGTTTGAGCATCTACCTCTGAATCTGACTTATTTTTGTTAACAATGTACTTTGTCAGTTTGTAACCGCCATATATAACACCAACTCCAACAAGTGTAAGGGCAATATACTTAATCGCAGAAGTACCACTGCTTAACAACGTCATTCTCGTTTCTTTATCTTCGAGCATTTTTTCTGCTACAACATCTCTTACTGCCATATCCTTTTAATTTTTAAGAATTTGAATTTAAAATTTGTTCGTCTGTTTCAGGAATGATTTTCAAAAATTCAAGCCTGAACGGAATAAATGAACCCGGTTTGCCGTAGTTAGAAACCTTGATTTCCAATTCCGAAGTAAAAAACTGAAACTGCGACACATCAGCATCTTCCAACGTTGTCTTTGTAAACGCAAAATAGTTGTCGGAAGATGATAATTCTACTTTTGTATGAATTTTCGTATCGCAACTTTCCGAGCAAAACAAATAAGGATATTTATTGAGGTCAATAATCATGTTAGGTTTTATGACATCAATAAACACCTGCTGTGTTTTATATTTTTTTATTCCTCGCGCTACTGCCTCTATCTCTATGAGTTTTGATACCTCTATCATCGCTACTCCTCCAAATATGATACGTAAATCTTTAACTTACAATCGTTTGTACGCTCGTTTTCGCCATTTATCATGCGGAAAACATAAAACAAGTTGTTAGCCTCCGGACGATTCAAAACGGGTATGTTCTTTTCGTTCCAATGCGCATTATCGTCTAAAACGCGCACCTGATTAACAAGAATATCATTTGTTTTCTCGTTAATTACCGAAATATACCCCATACCACGTGTTAAATTCGGACAAATGCCGACAACTTTTTTCACGTTAGTCGGCAATACTATTGAGTCCTTTTTGTCCGTGTAAGCGGTATCAAGCGTTGTTTGATACAAATATACCCGTGTTTGTTCCATTTTACTTTCTCGGTTTAGTTACACACCACAAATACAGTTTCACATCAAACGGTTTGACATACAGAGTGTTGCTTACCGTAATAGAACCTTTGATAAGTGAACCGTCCGCCCTTTCGTTTACGGGATACACATTGTCGTAAAAAGCATTGCCCGTTTTCTGCGAAATCAAAGAACAGTCGAAACCGTCAGGCAGAATTTCCTCATTATCAATAGTCAACTGCATAACAGAATCGTTGATACACTTAATTTCATCGTCCCTTTCTTCCTCGGTAGTAGTCAACATCAAACCCAATATACGGTCGTTTGTAACTTGCGCCTGAGTTTCAAAAGCAATACGTTTGCCCGCGCCGTCAATACGGATTGTAATAATTTGATGTTTGAGTTTTACGCCGTTTAGTTCCAAATAGCGCACATTCACGCCGCCCGCGATTATTCTGTCCATTATCGGAAACGGGTATGTGTCGCCGTTTTGAGCGGGAACTCCCTGCGGCTGAGGCTGTGTCTGCTGCGCCGTTGTCTGAGGCTGTGCGTTAACTGCCTGAGCCGTTGTATTTTGTTGCTGTTGCTGCGGCGTAACAGGTGTTACGGGATTAACCGTTGTTGCCGCGCCAAATCTATTGTAATATGCCATTTTTTATATTTTTTTTTGTTTACAACATTTTCAAAAGCGGATTGTTAGCCACCTTTGTAAAAAAATCTCTGTCTTTTTTTATTTTCGCGTACAGCACATTAACAAATTGGTCATCTGTTATGTGTGTTAACAAGTTTTGAACGACTGCTATTTTAACTTTTGCGTTATATTCGCTGTCGGCTTGTATTGCGAATGTATGATTATAAGTCTGTGTCATTATTTCCGTTGTTTTGAGGTTTAACTTCTGTGTTTTGCGGTGGTGTGTCTGCGGTGCTGCCCTCTGATTCTGAGGTTGCAGACATTGATTTTAAAACAAATTTGTACACACGTTTCAACTGAATATCGCCCAATGCTGTATACTGACAAATTGCAGCAACAGCCGCCATTCTTGATTTGTCAAGAGTTTTCAGATATGTAGTAATTTGTTTTAAATACTCCTCAACTTCGGGATTAACCCCTGTTGACGGAGTGAGTTGAATATTGTTTAAATCCGAGTTTTGCGAATCTGTTTGCGGCTGCGGTTGCGGCTGTGATTGCACCGGGGTTTCATCACCTAAAAGTCCGGCAAGTTTTTCATCAACCTTAAATTTTCTGCCTAAAATATCAAACAACGCCGTTGCTCCGAGGCTTTTGAAAGAAAGTTCGTGTTGCCACTGATTTTCTTTAAATTTGAAGTCGCGTTTAAGGTCTGTCATCTCATTTTCAATTTTCTTGTGAGAATCCTTCAACGCCTCATTTTTTTCTTTCAGGTTTTCAACCAAACCTTCGAGCCTTAATTTTTCCGCTTTTAGGTCTGCAATAGTCTGATTTGCAGTTTCTAAGCGGTCTTGTGTCGCAATTTGCTGCGCCGAGGCGGTGATAATACCGCTTAATCCGCCCTGAAACCCCATCAAACCAAGCGCATTGCCAAAATTATTGATAGCATCGCTGATTGCGCCTAAACTGCCTTGCTGCTGTTGTGGTAAGTTTTTTTTGCCGGATTTTTTCATTTTTTTATTTTTTTTTAAGGGAAACGTGTTTTCAGATATAGGTTCAGCATCATCATAAAAGCCGCTGTACTCTTTCACTAAAACCGCGTTCATGCCTTGGTTTTTTTCAAGTTGTTCAACCGCCGTTTTAAACACGTCCGCGCCCGTTGCGTTTTTTCTATTTTGAGAAATCGTAACAACCGGGTATTGAATTTCCGTGCCGTCATCTGCCGTGGTAACGCCGTAAATATCAAAGAAATACTTTGTTTGTGCGTTATCCTTAAAAACAAGCGTGTTGTAATATTCTGTTAATTCATCAGTCATATTTTTTGATTTTTTGTAGTGTTTTTTTTAAAAAAAGGCGGAATTTCAATCTTCCGAAATTACCGCCTAATTATTCAACCTAAAAACAAATTATATGAAATCAACAATTACGCTTTGGTTGTTTTAACGCCGTGGAGTTCAAAACGCATTGCAGTATTTGCTGCGGGTGCGCCCGCAAAATCAAACTCAACGTTGATTGTACGCTGCGGATAGAACATTTTGGGCGTGTCAAGGATAAATTCGCCGTCTGCCAAGTCGGTACGTCCGTCATGTGAGAATACAGATGCAGCCGATTTGTCAATGTAAACGGTTGATTCCTGACCCATTTTCCATTCGCCGTTAATAACTGCCGCTGCGGGTTTCGTCCAAGTTGCACCTTTGAGGTCAGCCTCGGTAACGCCTGTAAGACCGTTTGAAGTTACACAACGAACCATTGTACAAAGGAAGAAATCCTCTGCGGGCATACGACCCTGAACTACGTTTGTAATACCGATTACGGTGTTGTCGCCGCTCTTGAAAAGGTCTGCGTGGTTCTGTCCGCTGATGTCCTTTACTGCATAGTAAATGAACGGAACTAACTGCCACTGACCGCTGCGGAGTTTTGCCTGTGCCTCTGCCGGAAGTTGAGCCAAACGCTGCTCAAACAATGCTTTTGCGGTAAGGTCTTTGGTTTCGCGATTTATGTTCTTTGATTTGTGTTTAACCGCGTTTACTACTTTTTTACGTGCTCTGTCTTTTGCTGCGGGGGCTGCGCCCAAACCGTCAATTACACCCAACAATCCGATGAGTGAATCATCTGACAAAGTTTCCAATGCTACTACGTCTTGACCTGCGAGCAATGAACCCGCCAAGTCCCCAAGTCCTAATAATGCCATTTTTACAAGTTTGTTTAAAGTTAATTACTAATTGAATTTTTGTGTTTTAAAGAGAGTTAAAGTATTTCATCGTCAATGTTGCCGAATCCGAAACCCGAAATAGGCTCTTTTTCAAACTCTTCATCTCTTACGTGATACTGTCGGTCAATCGGAATGTCCAATGCCGCTATTGCGCCGCCTGCCGGGAGTTCGTTGTAATCTTCAAGGTCGCCTAAACCGTCCTCGTCATCGTCATCGTCCCCGTCCAGACCGTCCAAATCGTCATCATCATCGAATCCGTCCAAATCGTCGTCATCATCTACGCCATAGAAACCGTTTTCGTCGTTCAAATCTTCGTCAGCACCGAGCATACCACCCAAAAGACCATCGTCCATACCTGCAACGGAGTTCCTGCCCCACATCAACTGTGATACGCAGTTAACACCGCCCGAAACGGCTACGCCTAATGATAAGTGTTTAAGTGCCTGACTCTGAAATCCAAACGCACCTGCCGAACCCAACGCCAAAGTAATAAGCGGGGTGGCGTAATTTTTCAAACCGGAACTAACGTCCGCACCAAGACCGCTTACAACGGTTTCCGAAGAAAAAAACTTGTTTACAAGTTTTTGCACACCGATTCCGGCTGCTGCACCTGCGGAAATCCAAGCGGCTTTTTTTGCCATAGACATCGTTCCGTCTACCATATCAACTTTTGCCATGCTTTTAAAAAAATTAGTTTGTTTTACAATTAATTTCGTTATCTCTCTATGAAAGGTCTATCGGTTCTAATGCCCCGACTCCGCCTTTACTCTTTGAAGTAGTGCCGCTGCCGTCTTTGTTTCTGAGCAAAAAATACAATGCTGTACCAACTGCTACCACACCAGCACCGATTAAAACTTTTGTGCCGTGTTTTTCCCAAAAAGTACCTTCTTTTTGCTCACCGCTGCCGCTACTCGTTACACCTGTGTTGCTTGAAGTGTCGCTCATATCTGTATCGTTTTCGTTAATATTATCATCTTCAACCGTTTGCGCATTTTTCGCGACCTTGTTGATTACGTCCTTTGCCTTGCTGACGGCTTTGTTGATAAAGTTTTTCAACTTGCCTTTTTTCTTGCCGTCATCGCCCGCTGCATTTGGATTTTTAGCAACTACAAGGTCTTTCGCGCTTGCTGCCGCATCTGCCGCCGCCTCTGCACTGTCGAAAAAGTCAGGAGTTACGGGAGTGTCAAGGTCTACGGTTGTTTGACCTTTCGCCGCTTTCTTCGCCTCTTTTTTAGCGGCTTTCAACTCTTTCTTAATCTCCTTTTTCTGCTGCTTGGCTTGCTTTTTAACCTGCTTTTTCTGCTGCTTGGCGGTTTTTTTTGCTTGCTGCTTTTGCTTTTTGGCTTGCTTTTTCTGCTGCTTAGCCGCTTTTTTTGCTGCTTTTTTTGCCGCCTTGTCTGCTTTATTCTTTGCCATTGTTTTTTATGCTATTAATGATTTTGTATTACTTGCGGTCGGCTGCTGCTTTTTTCTTTTGTAAAGCCAAAAACCCAAACCGCCCAACGCTGCCAACACCACACCGCCGATTATCAGTTTTTTCTTGCTTGATTTTTTCTTTTCCTCAGCGGTTTCTTCATCTTCGCCGTCTGAATCCTCGCCGTCCTCGCTGTCAGCACTTGCAGTACGCTTTTTGTTTTTCTTGCCGCTTGCTGCCGCTGCATCTTCGGGAGAATCAAAGAAATCTTCATCGCCGTCCTCGCCGCTTTCAGAATCATTTTCCGCACCGCCGTCCGCAAAATCGTCCGAACTGTCAGAAAAATCCTCGCCGTCCTCGTTTGGCTCAATGCTGATGTCGTTTTCTGCGTTATCGAAATTCTCATCAAATTCCGCATTGTCAACACCCGAATCAACAGTGTTGTCCATATCCATATCGGTATCAACAACATTCATATCATCATCAAGTACTTCAACCTCGTTGTTTTCGTAGTCCTTTATCGGCTCGTCAACATCGTAAGTAGTCTGCTGTTTTGCGGCTTTTTTAGCGGCTTTCTTCTCAGCCTTTGCTGCTTTCTTCTGCTGCTTAATATCTTTTTTGGCTTGCTTAAAAGCCTGCTTAGCCTCTTTTTTAGCGGCTTTGTAAGTTTTTTTAATATCTTTTTTCGCCGCCTTATAATCTTTTTTAGCGGCTTTGACTGCTTTCTTAGCCTCTTTCTTTTTAGCCTTAGCCTCTTTTACCGCAGCCTTTTTCGTAGCCTTGATTTCTTTTTTCTTAGCCTTATATTCTTTCTTAGCCTCTTTCTTTTTTTCCTTGACGTATTTTTTAGCCTCCTTTTTGGAAAGACCGAGTTTTTTAGCCTCTTTCTTAGCCTCTTTCTTGGCTTTTTTCATCTCTTTTTTGGCGGCTTTTTTTTCTTTTTTGGCGGCTTTTTTGGCTGCCTTCTTTTCTTTTTTCGCCTCTTTTTTCGCAGCCTTAGCCGCTTTTTTTGCAGCCTTCTTCTCTGCTTTGGCGGCTTTTTTCGCAGCCTTCTTCTCTTTTTTTGCGGCTTTTTTTGCGGCTTTTTTGGCTTTACGAGCCGCTTTCTTTTTGCCGTTCAGTGCGCCCAACACACTGATATTGCCGCACTCGTCTTTTTTGTAGATTACAGTTCGCGGTATGCCGTTGATTGCAACATCGCCGATAAAATAATATCCGTCCTCTATGCCGCACAACGGGAAACCTTCCATTTCTTCCTCGGCGTCTTCAAGTTCTTCCTCCATATTGTCCGGGTCTTCGGCAATATATCTATCTTCGTCAACTTCTTGCGATGGCATACCCTCTTCCTCTGCCTCTTGCGCATTTGAGGGTATCAAGTCTTTGACAGACGAGAATATGTCCAAACACTGCTGAATGATAGGCAATGCAGCCGTAATAGCCGCCGCAACAGACGTTGTAACAGGTTCGGGGAAACCCAAACCGCCCTCGCGCTCCACTTGCGACAATATATAATCCTTGCTTATCATGCCGTATCTGCCGAGTACCGTTCCAAGTTCGTAAAGGTCGTTTTCAAGACCGTTAACATTCTTTCCTTTGCCGAAAAACGCTTTTTTCTTTTTGCCTTTTTCGATGGCTTTTTTAAGTTTCTTCTCCTTGCCGCCGAAAACACGTTTCCATTTTTCCGCAAATTTGTTGTAAGCCGTCTGATTGTTAGAAAATTTACGAGCCATGCCACGGAAATTTAAACGCAGCAATATCAAAAATGCAGCACGCGGAAACGCCATTGTACCCTTTTTAATACCCTGACCGATTTTTGATACAACTTTTGCTACACCAACACGGTTTTCGCGGATTGTTTCCTTTGCGTTGAATTTCTTTGCTTTTGCAGCCGCTTTTTTCTCTTTCGCAGCCGCTAACGCCGCTTTGTCGCCGGACTTACGGGCTTTGCGGATTTCTTTCTTCGCCGCCTTAATCTCTTTTTTAGCAGCCTTTTTCTCTTTTCTTGCGGCTTTTCGCTTTGCTTTTTTTGCTTTTCGCTTTGCTTTTCTCGCTTTTCGCTTTGCTCTTCCGTTAAGGACACCTAAACTGCCGTCCGGAGTTTCATAATATTCCGTTACGCCTAATTCTTCATCTTCGTCAGGAATACCCGACAAGGCGTATATATCACAACCGTTCAAACTCATCGCGTATGTTTTTTGAATTTCAAAAGGTTTTTCTGCGTTAAACAAATGATAAACCGGGTCGCAAATCACGTTTTCGCCTTTGCAGTGCGCTATCGTGTAAACGTGTTGGTAGCCATGACAGATTCCCAACACGTCCGAATAACCCGTAATTCTGAATGAAAAAGGAATACCCCAATTTAGCAATACACAACCGCAAAAGATACTCATACAATCGCAGTCCGCGCTGTGCTGAGGGTCATTTACGCCGGGGTGCTGACGTGCGCAAACTTGCGCATCGTACCACGTTTTGGCAGGTGTACGCAGTTGTTCACCCGCCTCAATGTTGTATTTTATATAATCAACAACAAAATTCCAAAGACTTTGTACAGAGGCTTTTTCGTCAAGTGAGCCGTCCTTTTTGCGTACTGCAATTTTTTCTGCAATTTTTTTAGTCTGATAGTTACAGTCATTAACTATCTGTTTCATAAATTGCACGGTTTCATCAACTTCACCGTCTTTTTTTAAGAGTATTTTCTTGCCGTCAGGTTTCGGAAAAAGAGAATCGAACTGTGAACCGTCTTTGATTACACGGTTCACAGCCGATTGCGGTGAATATCCCAAATAATTATGTTGTATTGCAGTAGACTCTCTCATTTTCTTAACCCAATTTTTGTGAATAAGTGATAGGCATATCACCGATATACGTTAATAAATCAACAGTTAAAAGCGGCATCAACTTTGTCAAAACGTTGTTTGTCAATGCCGATATGATGGCAGAAATGTTTGTCGCTGTATTGCCGCCCTGCGTTGTAAAAACACCCGCGCCAACAGTGCGAACCATGTCGGTAAGAGTGCTTAACGTTGTGCTGTTTGCAAGAGGTATCTCGAATGTTATATCCGAGATACGGCTTGTGCCTTGCGGCTGTATGGTAACAATGTCAGTGGAAACTTTGGAACGCGCTAACTCAGTATCTTTATATTTGATTATGACGTTAGGCTTTTGGAATGATATAGATGTTTTTGTCGGATTAATGAACTCTACATCAAGTTTGATGACAAGTTTTGCCTTTAACGGCTGTAACAGTTTGCCGTCAAGTTTAATGCTCTTTGGCTTTACGTTGATTGCCAACTGATTGTAAAAAGCCGTGTACTCCGATGTTTTTTGCGCCGCTTTGTAAATCAAATAAGCCGCGCCAAACGCCAGAGTACCACCGATTAATATGTTTGCTATTTTCGCCATTTTTTCTCGTTTTAAAAAACCGCGCCCCCGCCGAGGTCTTCAATGTTCCGAAAACAGCGGCGGTGGAGTGGGCGCGGAAAATAATTCAAACAATTTTTTAACAAAAAATCATATCACACTATGAATGAAAAAACAAATAAGTTAACACGGGCAAAATTACAACAGTCGGCGGGGTGAAATGTCCGTTAATGTCCGTTAATGTCCGGTAATGTCCGTTCAAACGTTTTTTTTCTGCATTTTTCTTGATTTTCGGCGGTTTTGAGGTGTATTTTTGCGGATTTTTTTGTATTTTTGCAAAAAAATAAAGAAATTATGTACCTATTTATCACAAAAGACATCACAGGAGCGGTTGAAATGTGGAAACACCGCCCCAAAATAGACCAAAACGGCTTTTTTAAGCCTTTTATTAACGAAGTCGGAACGGAAGTTATGGATAATCTGTTTTCCTCTTTATTAGAAAAAGGGGATTGTGTCCGTATTGAGGTAAAAATTCCTACAATTCCTGACGAACCGACAAACACTGACGAAATCCAACATAAGATTTGGAACAACCAAATTTTAGATACGATGGGGAAAATTCAATAAAAAAGCCCGTTGTGAAACGGGCTCAAACTTTTAAAAAAATGAATTACAAATAATTTCACGCCCGTTTAAACACGGGCTTAGCGAAATAATTAAAACAGAAAATTTAAACTAATTAAACTAATAAAACAAATAGCGCGTTTCACAACGGGCAGGATTATTCAAATAGCGCGTTTCACAACGGGCTGTAACGAATTAAAAATGCAAATAAGAAAAAGATTATCTCGCTGCAAAAATACCCCTTTCCAAAAAAAAATCCAAAAAATATTTGCAAATTTAACATTTTTGTACTACCTTTGCAGTGCTTAAAAACAAATATCATAACTGAATTGAAGATATTACACATCTTCCCCCTTGCACAGATTGTAATGGTTTGTGCGTACCTTGATATTTGGGTATTAAGCAAAGGGTCGGAAGGTGTGTTCATTTTTTTTATATTATGCTTAATAACAAATATCACAACGAGGCAAATTTGATTATAAGCCTCGCAGGAATGTATGAATTACGCAGCAATATGACCAATTCAGAATTTGTTGCTGCAAAAAATTCTCAAATTACCTCCTTATTAAATATAATAGGGGGTAAATCGGAAACCCAAACCCCTACTCCGGCTCTCGGAAACGGCGAAATTTCGTTATTGCAAACAACTGAACTTTTGGGTAAAACCTTGTGCGTGTACGGCAACGCTGGAAATCCTTTGTTTTTGGCAAAGGACGTTGCGGATTGGATTGAACATACAGACGTTTCAACGATGATGCGCAATGTTGATGATGATGAAAGGCTGATACAAACAATGTTTGTGTCAGGTCAAAAACGCGAATGTTGGTTTTTAACAGAAAACGGACTTTACGAAGTCCTGATGTTGAGTAGAAAACCGATTGCAAAAGAATTTAAAAAAGGCGTAAAAAAGATTTTGCGCGAAATAAGGCAAAAAGGATATTACGCAGGACAAGCCGACAACGAAATTGAGGTGTTGTGCCATAGCAAGATATTTGAAAAAATATTGCAAGCATATATGGCAGAAAAAAACCTGTCGGATTTTTACAAAGAGCAGAGCGACATCTATGAAAAAATCGCTCAGGACAATTCAAGTTTGTTTACAAAATCTCTTAGCACTATAAAAAAGATGCAAGAGGAAAATATCAAACTTAAAGACGCTATCGCAGCAACCAAACAAACAACGCTTAAACTTACGCCGAATGTAGCAAAAATTCAGCCTGAAAAAATAAAAATGCTGATAAAAGTGAATTGGAAAGGTGAACGGTTGGCAATTTTCGGCACGGAACAACGCCCGCTGTTTTGCGCAAAAGACATAATGCCGTGGTTCGGGCTTAAATCGTCTTGCAACACTATTAAATATGTGTCTCCCAAAAATAAGGAGATACACAGCAACCCTTGCGGCACAACGGGAACGCGGTCATGGTTTATCACCGCAGAAGGCGTAAAAGAACTTTACCGCCATTACCACGACTGCAAAGGATATACAATGAATGTACAAGAAAATGAATTTGATTCACTTATAAAAACGATAAAAAAATGAGGCAGATTTACAATAAAAAATATACGCTTGTAACTCCGCTGAATGATTTTGTTTTTTATGCGGACAATGATAATCAGGCAATTAACCGGGCAATCGGCAATTATGACACAACGGACGGCAAATTATATTGTGAAGGACGTTTGATATATGAATTTTAAAAAAAGCGGTGTGAAATGCACCGCTTTTTTTAATTAATCAAATTCAATATCTGAATCTTCCGAATCTTCGTCCTCGTCCTCGTCTGAATCTTCATCAAACTCTTGATAATCCAAAGAGGTGTAAACGCCTACCACGTTTTCAGGGAATAAAATGTATTCCATAAAATACGCCTCGTCAGTTTCGGCGTTAAGGAGTTTAACACTTTCGTTGTCCTGCGAAAAAAGGACATCTTTTTTGTCTGCGGTGATAGTATCGCCGTTTACCAAGTCGAAAGACACCGAAAAGTCAGTGCTTTGGTTGGATTTTTCATTGATAAAATCGTTAATTACTTTAATTTTTGCCATTTTTTATAAGGTTTAATTAGTTACTTCGGAATTATTATCTTCTACCGGGAACAGTTCCGAAACTTCCGCTCCCATAATTTCGGCGATTCTGCGCCAATATATTCTATTTGGAGTATTGCGCCCATACAGCCAATTTCGCACCGTAGACATTGACACGGCAAATTCTTTGAGAAACTGCTGTATCAATGCTGTACGTTGTTTTTTGTTGAGTATGGTGCTAAATTTTTCTGATAACTTAGTCATTTTTTTAATAATTTTAATCGTACAATTTTTCTTAATGTTGCGTTCAAACGCGGATATTTTATTATTAATTTGTGCGCTTTTTTCGCTTTTTTTAGCCTTTTACGTATCAGATTTTTCATACCTTTTGCTTTATTCATTTTCAACGTCAGCCAATAAAAAACATTCGTAATCTTTGTTTTTTTAAACCTTGCAGTTTTAAGAAACTGCAAACGTATCTATAAATCAACGTTTTGCGGCTCAAAGTATCCTCAAATATATTTCTGTATTCGATTTGGCTAAGCACGTCTTGATTTTGGTTTACAATACAAAGGCGTTGAGTACCTTGGCGGCTGTATTTAGCCGGATATACACGCGCCCCACGTTTGGTGTCGAAAATAAAAGTTTCTGTTATACAGAAATAATTTTCGTTGTCGCCGATTTTGCGCAGGAAATAACTCCGTATTTCCGTGCTTTCTTGGAGTGATGATTGGTTTTGCATAATTATTCAATTTTTAGTTAAACAATACCTTTTTCTTTCAAAAAGTTTTTTATTAAAACAGGCGAATATTTTAAAAACATAATGAATTTATATGCTTTTTTAGCCTTTTTTAGCCGTTTACGTATTAGAATTTTCTTTTTCATAATCAATTCGTTGTTTATGTTTTAAAAATCTTTTTTTATTGCGTTCCCGCTCATCAGCGAGATACGCTTTTATTCTTTCTTGCGCCAATTCTACTTCCTCACGGCTTATAAGGTCAAAGGCTTGCATTATTTTTGCGACCTCAGCCTTAGTGTAGTACCGTCCGGGCTTGACATACAATATATTTTCAAGTTCCCGGCGGAAGTGGCGCGGCGTTTTGCCGTAAAAGTACGCTAATTCGCACTTTAACAGCCTTTGAGGGAGTAAAAAACCCTCAGAATCAAAAATATAATTTCCGTTCATTTGTTTGGTTTGTTAAAAAAGTTTTGTAATTTTGCAGTGCATCTCAAAACTCTCAACTTGTCGGAAATTCCGACATATTAAACCTTAGAACGGAAGTTTTAAGGTTTATTTTTTTTGCTTAATCGCTCTATAAATAGCGATTAAATGCTTTTCAGTTCTGTCCCTATTAACACCTGTTTCATTATCATTGCGGGCTTGAACGACTTCCCTATCTTCGGGAGATTGCACCCGCCGCAATTTGGCTTTTTTAAGGTGCATTAAATTAACTAATTGTAATTCCGTCAAATGGTTGTAAAAACCAAGCAAGTTATTAAGACGGTCAAATTCTGTTTCTTTTTTTTCTTCCATGATTTTTTATCTTTTATGTTTATAGGTGTATATCAGGGAATAAAAGCCGAGAACCACCCAAAAAGTTAATATTAGTATCATTGTTTATTATCGTTTTTATTGTTGTTTTTTATCAGCGGACAGTTTTCTTTACAGCAAGTTGCCGCGAAATTTCCGCCTTTCATACAAAGTCCGTAAGCATCTTCAACCACATGAAACGGTTTGAGGTACTTGCATACTGATTTTAATTTTTCAAAATCTTCGGTGTTCATCTGATTTTCATAAGATTATAACCCTGAAAAGGGGTTTTAAATTGATAAACTACTTTTCCGTTAATAACGAGTTTACAATCGTTATTCATGTAGGAATGTTCTTCCTCAATAACTTCTTCATTATCGAAATCAAGATACTCCTCGTCATAATCATAGATATTATCCCTGCAATTCATGCAGTCAATAAACTTTTGCGTTTCTATTTTTTTGTTCAGGGGAACGCGAATTTTTTGAATCTTTACAAATTCTATGTAACTATTTTCCATGCTTTTTATTAATTTAGTTTACTACTTTGTTTGCCGTTACCTTCGTCAAAGAAAATAACTGCCGTGATTACTATATAATCTTTCATTAAGTTTGTGTACCGTACCGGGTCTATCAGCGTTGCCGGGTTAAACACCCAAACACCATGCGACAAAAGTTTTTTGATTGTATCATTGCTTGGTTTGGGTATTATATAAAGTGGTTTTACTGTTTTCATTAAAATAGCGTTGTTTGTTGATAACTGTACGTTTCAATTATTTTTTGTTTTACGTTTTCATTTTCGATTTCAGAAAGTACCTGAGAAATTTTTTCCGGTTTTTTTCCGCTGCCGTTAATTTTTGCGCGAGCATTGTTATACAAACTTATTTCGTCCTCGGAAAAATCTTTTTTATTTTCAATCGCTTTTTGTTGAGCGACTGAAATATTTTTTTGTGCAACTGAAAATTTTTTTTCTTGCGCATTTTCAATTTCATTTTGTTTTTTTCTGCGTTGACGCAGAATCAAAAATATAATATTGATTAAACAAAATGTATAGAACCCGAAAAACAGGCTCGCAATAAGGAGAAAATGCTCCTGATTTACGTTAATTCTGAGGTAGACGGCAAACCCGTCTAAAAGCCCGAAAATTAACACAGGCAGATATTTCTCTGTATGGTATATGCAGAGTGTTGAAATCAGGCTGTATGACACCGAAAAAAGGGTCAAAACGCACATATCAAACACCGTGCAGCCGTCCGCTGACATTTTTTGCGCAGCAATCATTAATTCCGAATTGCTGTACAACAAGTGCGCACAAAGCGCAATCATCATAATTCTTATTGTCTTTTCCATTGATTTACAGGGTTTTAAGTTTATATAAAAATTTCCCATTGGGTTGTGGGATTCTTTCAAAATCCGCAAAATGTTTTTTCCCGGCAACTTCTAACTGACTGACTTCCTGATATGTTAGCAGTTTTTCACCGCCGCCGGATTCATTTTCCTTGGCTTTTTCGTTACGGATAAAATCCATAGCGTAATCTTGCCAAACCAAGGGGAATTTTTTATGGTTCGCAAGATTGTACGACATAAATTTCTCCGCAACTTCTAACGAAGTTCCTTTTTCGTTAAAGAAATTCAGAATTTCGTTTTGTGTTTGTTCCGAAATACCCGCGTTTAAAAACAAATTTCTATTTTTTATATTTATATTTTTATATATGGGTTTTTCGTTGTTATTTTCTTTTGTAGTCGTTGTGGTTTCGATAATATTTTCTTTTTTTTCGTTGTTATTTTCTTTTGTAGTCGTTGTGGTTTCGATAATATTTTCTTTTTTTTCGTTGTTATTTTCTTTTGTAGTCGTTGTGGGGTTTTTGGTTTTGTTGATACGGTTTTGTCTGTTGATTTCTGACCGTTTTTCATCGCGGTTTATTTTTTCTGAATCGTAAGCCGCTATGTTGTCAAGGTCGTATTTAATCAGAGTAAATAACGCCTTGGTAGTGTCATGTTTCGCCGTTTCAGGGTCGTAACCTTCCCCGCTGCAATACATAATAACAGCCTCGGCAATTTCTTGCCTAATGCTCTTTTTAAGAGTTTTTATCGCGCCCCAAATTTTTTTTGTGGGGATTCGCGACGTTGTAGGAGTTGATATTTCTTCCATGATATTTATTGATGTTTAAAATGATTCTTCCCAATTAGTAAACTGCGCGTATTGGTCTACAAAACGCAGATTTACGTCTTTACACGCGCCGTTACGATGTTTTGCTATTATAATTTGTGCTAATCCTTGTGTAGATAAACCGTCTTCGTCTTGTGTAATGCCGTAGTATTCAGGTCTGTGAATGAATACTACAATGTCCGCATCTTGCTCTATTGCGCCGGAATCGCGCAAATGATGCAGTTTCGGCTTTGGGTCGCCGCCCTGAACCGATGCCCTTGAAAGTTGCGACAAGACTATTACGGGAATATCCAATTCTTTGGCAAGTTGTTTCAACGCTCTTGAAATCGTTGAAATTTCCTGTTCTCTGTTGCCTTTAAAATCCTTATTTCCTGTTGTCATAAGTTGCAAGTAATCAATCATTATGCAACGTATTCCATATTGTTGTTTCAATTTTATAGACTTGGTTCGGAGTTCAAAGAGAGAAATTCCGGCAGTATCGTCTATGTACAAGGGGATATTTTGAATATAACCGATGCAAGCGTCATATTGCGCCCATTCTGTTTCAGTTAGTTTCCCGCGTAAACTGTCGCCGGGAATTTGGGTTTGTTGCGAAATTATACGGTTGCCGAGTTGTATTTTTGACATTTCCAACGAAAATATCAAAACCGGGAATTGATAAATTTGCGTTATGTTTTTTGCCATTGACAAAATGAACGCGGTTTTTCCCATAGACGGACGTGCTGCAACAACAATCATATCAGAATTTTGCCAACCGCCTGTGATTTTGTCCAAATCATAAAAACCTGACGGAATACCTGTTATGTTTCCGTCCCCTACTGATTCAGATAATTTTTCCTGCTGTTTCGCGCAGTTGGAAAGTATTGTATTAAAATCGGAAATTTCGTTTTTTACTATGCCGTTTGACAAGTCGTAAATGCTTTTTTCTGCAAAAAGCATAATATCGTCTACGTCCTCTGTCGGGTCAGAGGCTTTTGCGGATAATTCAAGCGACATTTTTAACAGTTCACGCTGCATATATTTCTGCTGAATTATGCGGGCGTGATATTCAATGTGTGTCGCAGAACCTACACATTCAGTAAGAGATGTAACGTAATATGCGCCGCCGACTTCTTCTAATTTTCCGCTTTTTTGTATTTCTTCGACAACGGTAAATATATCAATAGCCTTGTTCATCATTGACAAGTCGCAAATGGCTTTGTAGATAATTTTGTGCCGTTCATCGAAGAATGAATCAACACTCAGAATGGACATTGCCAATATTTCCGCGCCGCTTTCAACAAGCATTGCGCCTAATACTGCTTTCTCCATTTCGACCGCCGCAATCGGCTGAATGTTCGTTTTATTGTTTTTCATTATTATTTTGTTTTTTTTTAAAAAGGCGGCGTAGCCAAACAGGGTTTTCCCATCGCCGCCGATTAAATTAAACTATCATGCTAAAACTCTTTTTTTTAAAAAGGCAGCGGTTTGCCAAGTAGCGGGACAAGCCCGAAACCGCCGCCAATCATTTTTTATATTATGCTGCAAAATTTTTTAAAACAGACTCCAAAAGTCTTTGTTTGTCTGTTTTTTAACTTCATCGAAAATGATTTTTTGACCGCTTTTGAGCGTGTCAAGGTCGCTTTTGATTGTGTCCTGATTTTTCGCTAAGAATATGCACATCGCTTTCAGACTGTCAATGCGCTTATTCAAATAAGCATCTCTTTCAAGAAACTTATCTTCTGTCAGTGTCGGTTTTTCTGTTTTCAGGCAAAAGACCGATAACAGAACCGCAACGGCGACTATTAAAAAGCCTATTCCTTTCATTTTTTAAAAAAATTAATTATGTTCAACATTATTTTTATTTTTTGTTTTCGACTCAAAAAACGCCAAATCCGCTTAGCGTTTTTGAAGTTCTTTAACTCGTTGCTCAATTTCATCTTTAATACCCTCAATATTGTTGATTTTTTTTGCATTTATCCGCTCCAAAATTACCCTTTCGGAATACGGATAAATCTTTGTTTTGTTTATTTCTGAGTACGTTTTTATGTACTCGTGAAGTTCCGCCGCCGTGCAAACAGAATCCGTTTCAACGGCAATTACAGCCGTGGTTTCGTCTGTTTTTTGCCCTCTGCCTAAAAAGCAACAACTTAAAGAAATAGTTAATAACACAGTAAGTAACACGTTGATTTTCTTACCTTTCGCTATTTCTTTATCTTTTTGTTTTAGCCGATAAAGAGGGAAATATCGGCGTGAAAAATTATCTTGCGAAATACTTATTCCTTTTGGTTGTAATTCCCTTTGTAATGCGTTAAATAGGGCATTAGTTATAGATAATTTTTTCTTAAAAAAATCCTCAATAGAGGTAAATTCTCCGTTGGAATTTTTGATAATCCATTCAGGATTACCAATGAATGGCTCAACAGCCCTATACTCGTCATCTTCGATGAGAGGCTTGCCTGCTTGATTCGGTGCGGGGATAAAACGGTTTGCAGACCCCTTGCGCTCAGGTTGCAAACCCGTTGCAGACCCGTTGCATTTGCCTTGCAAATCCGCTGCAAGAGCGGAAATGGCAAAATCGGATACCAACTCGCTATTTATGCCGTCAGGGGTGGAAATCAATTTTCCGCCGCTAATGTCCGTAACCACTGCCCTATTTTCGTCAGTTAAAGCCATCTTTTTAATTTATTTAAGTCAATGCCGGGGCATTTGGTTGCGTTTAAATCGCAATGCCCGACAACCCTTTCTTTCGGGATATTATATTTTATCATCAAGAACTTGATGGTAATGATTAACGCTAATTGCGTTTGAAAATCATTTTTGTCCGCTGCATGAAAGCAAATACCAACTGCTTGATGGTTGTACCCTATGGTGTGTGCTAACGCAGCATCTAACTTGTGAACTTGATAAACCTTGCCGTCTTTGACGTAGATGTTGTATGCGAACCCACAACTCCACCCGCACGTATCGCGGTGGTAATCGTCAATTTCTTTGACGCAAGTTTCACGGTAAATCTCGTCTGAGTGTATGATCAGATAATTCGTTATTGTTCTAAAATCATTATCTGTTGAAAATACCCCCGTTACATCGCGGTAACGGGAGTAACAAACAATCAATAATGAAAAAACAATAAATATCAATAATCTCCGTACAGTCTTCATTTCGTAAATATTTTAGATATAAACTCAAAGACAGTTTCATGCGCTCCTGTCTTAAAAAAGACGTAGATAGCATATCCGGCGCAGAATATACCTGCAACGCTTAAAAACTTTTTGAAAAACGCCAAAATCATTTCTCCGCATAACTCCCAAATATTTTGGAATAGCCATTTTAAGCCGTCCCATAAATTTACTGCGCAAAATTTTATGATTTTGGGAATTTGACGGAATAAGATAATAGTTATATCCAAAGAGATACAAAGCCCCGTGAGAGGGCAAAAAATAAACATTAAATATGAAACCTTCACGCTCCAATGAGCATGAATTATCATATAATTTTTTATCCACCTTGCGGTTAGATAAAAAATATTAGACCCAAGGCAATCTAAGTCAATGCCTTCGTACTCTTCAAAGGAGTACCACTTTTGCGGGTGCTGTGTATTTGTGTTGATAACTATTGCGTTTTCCATAGTTCAATGATTTTTTTTGCGCCCCGGCGTGGATATAAACCACTGCATCTTAACGAGCCGGGGCTGAATGTGTATAGGGCGTTCTCAGGGCTAACCTACGGGAGTTTCAGGTTTTTCAGGTTGTTGCGTGGGCTTTTGCTCCTCGTTGTCCTTGATACTGATTCTTGCAACATCAAATTTGTCTTTTGGCATTGATGCTGCTGTGGACGGTGTTTGTGCCGCCGAGTGTCCTAAGAAGTTTATAAGCAATGGTACAAGGCTTGTAGTCGCTGTGTTTGCATTTTTTTGCAAGTAGCCTAAAATAGCATTACCGATAAATGTTAAAATACTTTGCATTGTGGTTTGTTGCAAACCAAATTGCTGACAATCAGCATTAATCCTGCTGCGTTCCTCTGCTGAATCAGCCTTGAATCTTTCAACAGATACCCACGAACTCAGGGCGTTAGTTGCAACAGCATCGTTAATTTCTATGGTTATATTCATTTTGCTATTTTTGTCGGACTATTTACTCTTAACACGTCCGCCGACTTTGGGCGTGTTAGATTTAGATATTTTAATGTCTTTTGGGCGGAGGCGTTTTATGAACTTTTCAACGCTCTCGCCTACTGTCTTGCCTGAAACGAAAACTCCCTGACCGGAAGTTTCGTATTCACCTGTTGTTGAGTTGTAGTGTGTTGTAGCCATAATTATTTTTTTAAAATTTTTGATTTGTTATCGTAGTTAATTTTGTAATAAAGGAGTGCTACCGGAAAATTAAATAGCGGCGCACCCTGATTGCCGATAGGGTAATATGCAGGTTCTGTGTAACCTTCCGGTGTTTCAAAAAGACCGCTCTGAAAGTCCCTGTGAATAGCAGAGTAGTCTTTATTGTTGCAACGTTGCCCCATCTCTTTTTGAGAGATAAGTTCAAGTGGTTGTTGTTTCGTATCCACTTTATCATTTAATACACTTATTACCGCTGTTAGTTTAGCAACATCAGCCCTTAATGCCGTGTTCTCAGCAATAACTTGCAGTAATAAATTTTTTTCTGACATTTTTTCTTTCATCTTATTTGTTTTTTATGCAAATCGGCATTATCTTTGCCGTGTAAATCATTGTTTGACAATGCAAATGTCTGAATAATATTTGAATTATACAAATTTTATTGGAATTTTATTAATATTTTTTAAAAAAAAAATTACAAATGACAGAGTTAGAGAGGCTTAGAGAGGTGTTGGAACTTGCTTTTTTAAAGCATGGTATCACAAAGAAAAAGGAAATGGCAAAATTCCTTGGTTATAATGCAAGTTACATATCAAGTTTACTGACCGGGGACTTAAAATTAACGGCGGATTTTTTGGACAAAATTCAAAGAACGCTCAAAATTAATGCAAATTGGATTAAAACAGGTCAGGGTGATATGTTCCTTGAATATCCTGCTAATGTGATTAATAGCAGCGGCGATTTTGCGAATAACACTATCAACGGAGATTTAGGTGTGCAATTAGCGCAGTTAATCTCTATTCAAAAAGGCTTACAGCAAGATTATATTGCGCTGATGCGTGAGAAAGACAAGCAAATTGCAGCGTTAACTGCTATTATTAAAGAAAAAGACGGGGATAAAAAACAAAAAGCGGACTAATATTGTCCGCTTCCTTTTGGTTTTTGTGGGTATAACATGTATATCGGGCAAATGCACCGATGCCACCTCAAATGAGGGTCGTTTAATATGCACTCTCCGTGCTTAAAAAATCTACACCCGACAAAATACGGGTAGTAGAGATTTTTTTGTACGTCTTTGTGAAGGCGTTTAATGGCGTACCAAGAACCGATTAAATTGTTTTTGAGTAGCCATTTCGCAAATTTCCGGCGTTCCTTACGCCGGGTGATTTTTGTGTGTTTATTATTCATAATGTCTATCTTCGTTTATGATTTGTTGATACAAATCCGCAGTTGCGTTTTTATCATTAACGCGCAACAAGCAATATGTTTTTAATGGTTAAATATCCTCTCTTAGTAAATCCCGTACCCATCAGCAACGCAGTCCGCTGCTTTGTCGCAATCGTACAGATTTACGCAGTAAAATAGCGGGCAATTAGTTTCCGAACATCTTTTATAAGTAAGTGGACAAGTCGCGTTTACAATGTGTTTGTCCGAATACCTACAAAGGTCAGATATTGCATAAAAATCCTTATGCCTCTGTATGTCAGAAGGCGATATTTTTTTGTTTTCTTCCATATTATTTGCGTTTTTTATAATTTAGCCAAAAATCAAACCACAAACAATGTTTATTTAAAAAGGCACAAGCCTTTTTGTAAGTCAATTTACGAAAATTGACTTTGTACGATGTCCATTCCCGTTTTATATACCAATGAATTAACCGCCTGTAATAGCGTTTAATATATTTCGGACTAACAATATTTGCCATTTTTTTTAGTTTTTTTGCTCGCAGTAACGACTGCAAGCAGGGTTTTTACATTTAATTTTTTTTCAGTCCGTTGATGGTTCGGTTTGACCTCGTAATCCCGCAGTATTGGATTACTGACCCGCCCATCTGCCACCTTTCACGGTGTTTACACGTCCGGCAGGTCTTACCTTGACATGGTAAAATAGGAAAGTCTAAGAGTTGATACATTTATACCTCCTTATTTGAATCTGAATTAGAAAGAGAAAAGGTATATGCAAAAACCCAAGGGTTACGCACCCATGTATCTTCCCCGCTTATTTGGTCGATAAGGGCGGCGTAGGCTTCTTTGGCTGTTAAATAATATCCAACAAGCGAGTTCGTACTTTTCTTTATTAATTTGGAATTTTGGAAATCGTACAGAATTGTATCATAAGGCTCATCATATTCAAGCCTTACTTGTTCCTTTGCTATGCCTTCTGCAAGGCAATCTTTTTCGGAAATATCTTGCAACCTTTGAACTCGAATGCCCGTAATTTCGATTTTGTACGGCATAAACATTGCCTCTACAAACATTTTATTTGCCCATCCTTTGTGGAATTGACCGAATCTTCCAATCATAACAGCGCAAACATTGTCGTTATGTTGTCTATAATAAGAGTAGACTTCGTTGTAATTTTGCGCAACAGCCACGACCTCGCCGACCTTGAACGGAGCATCGCTAATCAGGTCGGTGCTTCTGTCGTTGAACTTGTTGTGTCCGTACCGAGATAGCAATTTGTTGGGTACGAGCCGCCTTATCTGGGTTTTCGTCCCTACAAGCACGGCGTTGGTTAAACCGTACTTGTCATTAAACATTATTTTTTTCATTATCCTTAATTCCGCAACACTATAATTTAACTTTATTTATAAGTTCCTGAGCAACAAAAAGTTGCCCAGGATTTTGCCATGTCAGAATTTTCACTTATCTTAGTGTTGCAAAAAGAAAACAAGCA
>Ga0326513_10000161_pt1 | contig 53275 bp, 77 predicted proteins | sample 2_2465_0518_D_FD_203654 | JGI IMG/M metagenome (GOLD analysis project Ga0326513, IMG submission 203654) | Bovine rumen microbial communities from UC Davis, California, United States - 2_2465_0518 | ecosystem: Host-associated > Mammals > Digestive system > Stomach > Rumen | place: USA... | reverse complement strand
ATGTAGGTGGGGGGTGTGATTTATGTATACCCCCTACTATGTATCGCATATGTATAATGTATTCTCTCAATTAAGGAATTTTATATGATAAAGTGTCTTTTTATTAAGAACTATTTTAATCTGTTCTCTTTACTTTTTTGTAAATGTTCATAAAATCGTACTTAATTATGTCATCAATTGCGTCTTCAATGATAATGTTATTTTCTTCATCAGAAAGTTGTTCTGAAGTTCTAGCAATCCGTCCTAAATAAGCACAAGTATTGTAACCTTTTTCCACATCAAACAAGAACCAAGACTGAAATTGTTCAAATGGATCGTAAGGATTGTCAAATGTTGTAAGCATACATCTGTAATTGTTCTGTTCCATCTGTAATTCCCTCCTAATTCATATACTTAGATACTGTAGAAGAGCTAACACCTAAAGATTCAGCTATTTCAGCAGTAGTGTAACCTGACATTTTCATGGCGTTAATCTTGTTTACTTTAGCTTGAGACAGTTCTGTAGTCTGTCTAGGAGTAGCTCTCTGTCTTAAACTGTCGATGTCACAGTTATTAATAATCTGGATAAGCTTATTTTCACTAATAGCACCTGCCTGAATGGCGTCCCACTCCCTATCTGTAATCTCTATAGGCTGTCTATTTGCGCCTACTCGAATACGGGCTTGTGTAAGGGCTCTCTGCTTTTCTTTTTTTATTTCAGCCTTAGTCATATCAGGACAGTCTTGCATTATGGCCCGAATAGTTGCATTTGCAATGACCTGGGCTTGTCTTTCACGGGGGGCATTCATAAGGGATACATTAAGCTTAGCTAATAAGGAGTCTACTTCTGCTCGATATGCTTCTTTAGCTGATGCAGAGTACTTAATTTTGCCAGTAGCCAACATCTCTTTTCTTGCTTGATTTCCGAGAGACTTCAATTTATTAGCATAATTTGCATAAGCCTCTTCCTGAGGTGTACCAGATGATAAAGTTCTAGCATCATCAGTTTCTGCCATTTTTGTAGATTCCTGTGTACGAAATTTTACCTTACCAGTCTTAGGGTCTGTATATTCTTCATATACTTCTTTATAAGTTTGCTTGCCTGTTTCTGGGTCTATAATAGGACTACCTTTTCTCTTGATTACTAATTCTCTAGATTTAGCTCTTGATATTAAAGTAGATGCTCCTTCATGATATTTACCATTATCATCAACAGTTCCCTGATATCTTTTCTTTAATGATGAAATACCATTATCGATTGCACTCTGTTTATAATCTAATTTATGTTTTTCAGCATCAATTACAACCATACTATGACGAACAGCTCTTGCTAATTCGTCTTGAGTAGCACCTTTTAAATTCATATCAGTAATGAGATTTGATATTATACCCATTTCTGTCTGAGTATTCTTCATAATCTTATATTCTTTACCATCTCTGAAATAATGTGTAGTACCATTTGCATCTGTGGATTTAGAATCGCAACCATAAGACATCTTAGGGTCAAATCCTTCTAAACCTTTTAATGGAGGAGTTGAAGTAATCTTAATTTTTCCACCAGTTGGTATAACCATTACAGTATCGCCATCAAAGTCGGCTCCAGATAATCGTTCAGCTACTTTCGAACTAATACCTATGGCATCTTTAGGTGTATTACCTAATATATTTTTTCCTTCAGGTAATTTATTGTTAACTCTAAGAATAGGTATCTCAAAAGTTCCGCCATGAGGATAACGAATCAATGCTACCTGTTCTCCATCTTTATAATTTGGAGCATACACTTCTGTTTCTTTAATAGAAGTCAATGGTAAAATTACTTGATACTTCTGTCTAGGTAATGCCGCAGCTTGTAAATGTACAGCCGCAGAATCACAATCATCAGCAAACGATTTTAATAAAGCTTTCTTTACTGTAGGATTTGTTAAAGAACAAATTTCATCAAATTCAGCTTGTTTATCGTTAATTGCAAGATTAAGCTGTTTCTTAATCAAAGTCATATTCTGTTTGGCAAGAAACTGTGATGGTAAACGGTCTGACCATTCGCCCCAATCTCCTTCATCAGCTCTCTTATTGATGAGAGATAACTTTTTCTGTCCATCAGCATCAATATAATAGCTCTGACCGCCGTGCTCCTTGATTAATGAACCAAAAGGATTATCTGGATTATCTTTTACTTTCTTAAGAACATCAGTCATAGGAGTACCAGTTTTCTTATTGGTGTTAAACAAAACATCAACACCATCAGGAAGGTCGTCAGAATATACTGCCATTCCTTTAAGATAATGTGTTCCGTCAACCATAATACGAACCTGTGCATAATGTGAATTTCCTAAATCAAGGTCCGCTACTCCTCGACGAAGTTCAATAACTCCATCTTTATTAATACCACCCTCTTCTGCATATCTAATCTTTAAACGATTAGAATTCAGACTTTCGGGATATACAAATCCTTTCTGGAAAGTCTCACCATCATCATATGAAATATAATCCTTTACAGAATGTACATTTGCATAATCGTAGATTTCTTTATGTTCTGTTCCTGGAGGACATACAACTTTGATATTAGTCTGTTTACCAGGATTGGTAACTTGAGGGACACCTCCTCCATAAACTGGATATCCTTCCATTTCAAGAATATAAAGAGCTTGATTTAGTTTCTCTTTTGAGATTCCTAATTCTCGTTCAACACCAGTACCTACATCAATCATACCTTTTTCTTCAATTTGTTTTTTCAGAAACTCGGCAGTTGCTTTAGCCTGATTCATACGAGCCTCAGAACCCTCATTAAGTAATGAACGAACAGAAGAATCATTAGCATAACCCATTTGGTTAGCGATTTCCTTCAAAGACAATCCATCTTCTCTAAGAGATTTAGCTCTAGCAACTTCTAAAGCTCTACGCTCATCTTTAGCTAGAGAATACTGAGTTCTAAACTGAGTCGTTGTAAGCCCCATAGATTTAGCAATTGCATTATCTCCGGTCCATACTTTTCCATTCTCATCAGTAAACTTGAAATTAGAATTTCTTAATTCATCTACTCGACTCATAAAGTCTCCACTATGCTGATATGGATTATCACCAGAACCCCATGGATAACGTCCACTTCTTCTTGGCATTCCATAATGCATTAATATATCATCCAAAACTGGATTCATGGATTATACCTCCTGTTCTATAATTTTTTGTAAGTTTTTATTATCAGTTATGATTTTATCCATAATTGGAAGAATCTCATCCGCTTCAGGCTTATGATATAAAATTTCATCATTCTGATAGATTCTTAATTCAATATCAATTTCGCCCGGTTTAATACGATACTCCAAACAAAAGAAAGCAGCATAAATTAATAACTGTTCAATATGTGCTGGAGTCGCACCTGTTTTTAAATCATGAATTCTAAGATAATTATCTCGGAAGCTAATAGCATCAGCTGTTCCAAAGAAAATATCAGAATACACTAAAGTCAATTCCGGTGTCATCTTATGTCCGATACCATCATTAATATAAGTTTTTACTGTCTCAAAAACTTCTTTAGGTAAATATCTAATATTTTTCAATAACTGTTTTCCATAACCAGAAATGTCATCAAGGTCATCATTAAAATATTTTCTAAATATAAAAGTTTCAAGATTGTCTTTTACATTTTTTACACTAGTCTGTTTGTGACCAAGTGTAATCTGTGAAGCTGCAAACTCATGAATCTCTGTTCCTAATGCTGTACGATACTGAGAACGAATTGTCTCCTCCATTTTTTCAGGAGTGTATCGAAGCCAAGAACTTTTACTAGCTCCAAAAGTTGCATGACAGCCTTTAAGATTTGAATGCTTGTTGAAGTTCATTTAATACTTCCTCCTTATTCTCTGGACAAATGAATCTTGAAAACGACATCTTGTTCATTTGTTTAACATAGTATTCTTGATTCGGCTGTTTAGATGCTCCAGCATATTTTTTACATTCAAGTGTAGCCCATTTGTTTTTATACAAAACGAGCAAATCTGGTATTCCTTGAATATAACTGGAATCCAACTTCATAACCATACACCCAACAAAAAGATTTTTTAATTCTTTAATGAGTCCGGCTTGAAAGTCTCTTTCCAATTTTGTTCCTTTTGCCAAATGGTCCATCTCCTTTCATGTTTTTTTTACAAAGACAAAAGAGAAAGTTTAAAATAATGATTTTTAGGTCACGTTTTATTCTCTCTCTTCATAAAAGGGGATGTTTTTTTCGCGCGCATCAAAACAACCAATTTTTATTTAATCATTTCACCAAACCAAGTAAGTTCTAAGATACTCATATTTAAAACTTTTGAAATATTAATCACTGCACTAATACTTGGAGTTCTTGTACCTTTCAAATATCTACTAATTGTTGCCTCGGACATATTGGCTAACTTTGCCAACTCTTTTTGATTCAATCCTGAATCTACCATCTTTCTTGTAACTCTTTTTACAAATTCAGCTCGCCACTCTCTTTCGGTCATAAAGTATCTCCTTTCTTGTGAAATATAAGTCTTGGTCAAAAACCCACTTTTGTTTTTAACTTTATATAAATATTTAATTTTTTTATCACAATTAATTAAAAGAAAAAAGTGGGAAAGTGGGCAAAAGTGCCGCAAACCCGCATAAATACTGGGTTTTTTACGCCCGGTTTCCAATTGGAAAGTGGGCAAAGTGGGCTAAAAGTGGGCTAAAATCGATTTCCAAACGGAAATTCTTACAAATTTTTAACCAAAAAGCCCAGTTTCCAAACGGAAATTTTGCAAAAAATAATAAAAAGTGGGCATCCGTAAGAGCAATCTAATCAAATATAAAACCACTTTTCAAAAAATAAGAGGAAGAGTTCAAAAGGCTCTCCCTCAATCGTCACATCAGTTATTGTCAATTTCCTTTGCTATGTTTATCAGAACATAAGCTTTGTTTTCCGGCTTAATATCAGGAATCTTACATAAAGCTTCACCAAACTTGCCAAGTTCTTCAACAGCCACTTTATAACCTTGGTTAGCGTAAGAAGTCATAAGCTCAACCGCACCACTATAGTTATCAATCTTATCAACACCGTACTTAACGAGTTCCTCTGGAACCTCGATATTATTGTAGAGTATTTCCTTTTGATCATCAAGTAGTGTAGCATAATCAACTTTGGACAGTTTACGCTTAGCCACCACACCAAGTGCTGCCACACCAACGGCATAAGCAATTTCCACTTTGTGTTCCTTAACAAAAACCTTTACTTTTTCTAACTTCTTGTTCATAATTCATATCTCCTTTCTATGAAACAATAACTTTATAGTTTTCATAATATGATATGTAATTTTTGTGAATTAAATATCGTTCTCATTTCTATTAGTATTCAATTCTGACTTGAAATCATCCGGATGATGAAATCTATCGCTCTCTTTAAGTTCGTCCGCCATAACATTTTTTATTGCTTGATAAGCAGTTGGGTCGTAATAACCAGAACCATTCCTACTCAAGTTGTCTTCTTTACCCATTACATTGTTACCTCCTATGTCAATCTAATAATATTCTGATTTCGAGACCCTCTAAATTTAAGAGAGATATCTTTTTCAGACAAAATAAAAGGCCCATCCACTAGTACATCTATATCAAGGTCACATTTCATAGAATATAATTCTGAGTAAGTGTATCCAGAATAGATCCAAATAGTTTTTCGAGTTTTAAATTTTTTTCTAACTTTATTAATTAAATTTGTTACTTCAATATAATTTTCTTCACATAGTGGTTCTCCTCCAAGAATACTAAGACCAGAAATATAACTAGGCTCAAGTGCTGTTAATATCTCTTGAATAGTATCGTCTGTAAAAGGTTTACCATAATTGAAATCCCATAAATCCTTATTGAAACATCCTTCACAATGGATAGGACAGCCAGAGACCCATATAGAGACTCTGACCCCATCACCATTCGCGATATCAGTCTTTTTTATCGCTGCGTAGTTCATAAATTACTCCTGAATATCAATGCCTTTAATAAGTGCACGCTTTTCAAGAACTGATAAATACATCCCCATATGCTTCTGCTGTTCTCTTAATAAACTTAAAGGACAATCATGCTTAGGAGCTTCAGCACCAATCATCTCAGCCACTTCAATCTTGTTACAGATAGTCTTAAGTTTCTCGTATCTGATTTTTGTCTGCTCATACTCCGCAATAAATCTTTCTTTATAATCGTCACTCTGCATACCTGTTATAGTATCTTTTAAATCTTTCATCTTTTTATCCTCCTTATAAGTGTAATACTCTTTCTGCTATCTCCTGTGTTCTGCCTTGGTTCCAAAAGTTCGTACCAATATAACCACAAGTCCTTCTAGCAACATTAAGCTTATTTTGGTTACGGTTGCCACACTTTGGACACTCCCAAACCAATTTTTCATTATCTTTAACAATTTGTATCTCTCCCTCATATCCACATTCCTGACAGTAATCGGATTTGGTATTTAATTCAGCATACATGATGTTCTCATAAATATACTGAATGACTGAAATGACAGCAGGAATATTATCAAGCATATTAGGAACTTCTACATAACTAATAGCTCCACCAGGACTAAGAGATTGAAACTCCGACTCAAACTTTAGCTTCGTGAAAGCATCAATAGGTTCTGTTACGTGAACATGATATGAGTTTGTAATATAATTCTTATCAGTTACGCCCTCAATCACACCGAATCTCTTCTGTAAACATTTAGCAAACTTATATGTAGTAGATTCAAGTGGCGTTCCATATAAACTGAAATCAATATCAGTCATAGCTTTCCAATGATTCGTATGCTCATTTAAAGCCTGCATAACCTTTAATGCAAATTCCTTACCAGCTCCAGTGTGAGAATATCCAGTCATATACTTTGTGCATTCATACAGACCAGCATAACCAAGGCTAATCGTAGAATATCCATGATACAGAAGTTCATCAATCTTCTCATCCTTATTAAGTCTAGCTAAAGCTCCATACTGCCATAAGATAGGTGCTACATTTGATAGAGTTCCTTTCAGTCTATTATGTCTAGCCATTAATGCCGGAAAACAAAGATTTTCAAGCCTATCGTGCAAAATATCAAAGAATATAGTTTCGTCCTTACCAGAACTAAGAGCAACATCTACCAAGTTAATTGTCACGACGCCTTGATTAAATCTTCCGTAATACTTCTTACCTTTAACCCAGTTATTACTTTTGGAATAATTCTCCTCAGTTCTATCTGGAGTAAGAAAAGAGCGACAACCCATACAAGTGTAAGTGTCACCTTTGAGTTCTCGCTCTATCTTATTTGAAATATAATCTGGTACCATTCTCTTTGCTGTACACTTCGCAGCTAATTCCGTTAAGTAATAATATTCAGTTCCTTCATAAGCATTATTCTCATCCAACGCGTAAATGAGTTTTGGGAAAGCCGGAGTAATCCAAGCACCAGACTCGTTTTGTACTCCTTTTATTCTCTGAATAAGCACCTCTTCAATACAAGTAGCAAGGTCTTTTCTCTCCTGTTCTGTTTTTGCTTCATTAATATCCATATAGACAGTAATGAAAGGAGCCTGACCATTAGTTGTCATTAATGTTACAACCTGATACTGAATCGTCTGTACACCCTTTACAATATCTTCTCGAACTAATTTCTCAATGAAAATATCAAATTGCTCATCCGTCATATACTGAAGCAATTCTTTATGTTTTTTCTTAAGTCTCCATCTAGTCTCCTCAACAAATGGAGCCAAGTGAGCTAAACTTATAGACTGTCCACCATACTGACTAGATGCAACCTGTGCTATGATCTGTGTAGCAATATTACAAGCTGTACTGAAAGTATGAGGTTTTTTAATTAGTGTGCCAGATATAACAGTTCCGTACTGAAGCATATCTTCCAAGTTAACCAAATCACAATTATGAGAACGCTGAATAAAATAATCCATATCATGAAAATGAATTAATCCTTCGTTGTGTGCTCTCACAATATTCTCTGGTAACAATTTACGCATAGTAATATCTTTTGAAATTTCACCAGCAATATAATCTCTTTGTGTTGGAATTATCTCTGGGTCTTTGTTACTGTTTTCCTGCTTAATAGATTCATTCTGATACTCTACCAAAGACATAATCTGTAAATCAGTCTTGTTTTCTCGAAGAAGCTTATGTTCATATCGATAACGAATATAATGTTTAGCCACCTCATAAGCCTCATTCTCCATAAGCTTATTTTCAACAATTTCTTGAATATCCTCAACCTCGACTGCTCTGTCTAATTGGTTAAGAACATCTACAATAGCATCAACTATTTTTTCTATTTTTTCTGTAGAGAGCTGATACTTTTTTTCTACTTCGAGATTAGCCCCGAAGATAGCAGCTTCAATTTTTGAAATATCAAAGTCTACTTCAGAGCCATCTCGTTTAATTACTTTTTTAATCATTCTGTTTCTCCTTTGGATATAAATCTTCCACAGTTACTTTTTTATTCTCCTGCTTATTAGATTTCTGCCATTCTTTAACGAACTCATAAGCTCTTTCCATACTGCAACGCTCAAAACACTCGCAGATTCTAGCAATAATTGTGTAGATACCAATCCAAAGAAGAATACCGATAAGAATATCAATTCCCATTACAATCACGCCTCCTCTATTTCACCAAAGATTTTTTCATAAACAAGATAATCATATCTTAATAATAGTTCCTTAACTTTTGATTCTGTCACAGCCACTGCACGAGTATTATAATCAGTATTATATGTTAGAAGCCATCTTCCCTTTTTACTACGAAATAATTTTACATTTTTACCTGGATAGAATAAATTCCCAAAAATGTTTGAACTCTCATAGCGATATTGACATTTCTCAGAAATAAGTTCCATATTATCTGTATCATATTTTAAATTATTGATAATAAATATCATATAGTATCTCCCTTCTTTCCAATAATAAGATCGGCGTAAGGCAAAGTTCTAATCCAATCACAGAATGTATGCCACTCATCCAACTTATGATTAAGTCTCCAATAATAAATATTGGCGAGAACCTCATAATTAAGCATTAAAGTTCTCTTCTGATTATAACTCGATGGAAGAAGCTGAATCATCTGCTGCCACATAGTCTTTTTATACTCTTCATCAGTAACCGCCAAATATAAATCTCTGTAATAGTTCAAGACATCAATAGTCTGTAAGAACAACTCATATGCTTTTGAATTTGGCTGGATAAGATAATCGTGACTGAAATCTTCCGGTTCAAACTTCTTGTATGTAAGTTTATGCATAGTACTACAGCTATTTGCAACTGTGCCGACCTTATATGTATCGTATTCCTTCCACCAATATAAAGGTGCTGTAACGTCAACATACACAGCAATCATTCTTCTGTACTTTGCATGGACTGGACCTCCAGCTGCTAAACTCTCCATTAAATGATGGTCGTTTTTTCCGAGCTTCCATAAATTATCATATTCATGGTCACAAACCAGAAGATCTGCACAGTTATCACATCCAATACCGTTGTCTCCACCTTTGCAAATACCAGAATCACTTCTATCCCAACTATTCTTAGGATTTCTCATTCCTCTGATAGCATCTTCAAATCCAACAACATTTGTTTTTTCAATCTTAATCATAAGCCGCTTTCTCCTTTCATTTTTTCCATGCGTATCCACACTTGGTACAACGCCAAGCAGGAATTGAACTAAAAAGTTTGCAAGGTAATATAATACGAACTTTACGACATCTAGGACAAATATCTTTTTTAAAGCTTTGTTTCATAGTCATCACCTAAATATTTCTTGAGTTCATTATAATAGTTACCTTCATTACCTAAGGCTTTCTTCGTAATAGCCATAGCAAGTCCTTTTTCTGGATCAAATGTTTCATTCTCAGCTTTTACGATTGTCTTGGTGTTATCACTCCAAAGAATAATAGTAGCAGGATCGTTAAATATAACTCTCTTTATCTTTGGAACTTTTCTTTCGTGCATAGAAAACTCAAATAATCCGCGAACCTGAGTGTTATACATCTCATTTCGTAATTCTCTATTGATTGAGGATAAATATCCAGCAACCGCAGGCTCTCCGACTTTTTCAATTTCAACAAAAGGAATGGTAACATTATGGCAACATCCATGGTCTCTTACTCTAACCATCACGCCATTGTTTCCATAATCAATTGAAAACTCTACAAACATGCTTGCCGGTCTGTTCCAATGTCTTGCGCATTCTTTGACAAAATCTAATAATTCATCAGGTCTCATATTTTTTTCTCCTTTACTATTAAATATTTATCCAAATAATAAAATCTATATACTAATACACATGTTAATATAATCCAAAATATCCAAAATATTAATTCACCAAAACCAGATTGATGTTCTGAAATTTTAGTAGAAATCAATACGCCAATTAATAACATAACTGCTATATTAGCAAGCATTTCTATTATAGTAATAATTTTAGAATTTCTAACCATTGTCTTTTTCTCCTTTCAAATATAAATTACTTTTCTTCTTTGTAATTCACTGGTTTATGAGAATCAATCCTTGCAGGTTCTCCTAAGCAATCATAACAAGGGTCTTCATGTTCCTTATTTTTTCTATACTTACAAGTCTTACAATACTTCTCAAAATATACTTCTTTAAAGTTATCGTCCATAATTAGAAACCCTTTCTTCACTCATTTTCTTTTTCGTTACTTTCTTTATTTAAATATACATGCTCAGGATGATCGGGAACGGCATAAGGGAAAGTAATATATACTCTTGAATCTTTATTTGTATACCATACTTCCCCATTATCAGTAAACACTTTACCTTCTATATTATAAGCACGACCATCTTTATCTTTGAAAACCGCAGAATATCTTTTATTCTGATATGATCCATCACCGACTTTGTGCCATTCGTCATTTTCGCCAGTCAAAGGTGTAAGAGGTTTATACATAGCAAGTCTATGAAACATACTTGCCACATACGGTGCTGTAAAACCGCTATGCCCTTGAGAAGCAAACATTTCTATAAGATCCATAATCATTTTTCCTACTCCATCATTATACGGATCACCACTGTCAACCATATCTATTTTTTTAAGTTCTTCTTTTGCATAATCTACCAAATTCATTTTGAGATTCCTCCTTGCTTTTTATACTCGATCCTACTTTCCGCACAATTTTTACACTCTATCTGTTCGAGAGAATAACTTTCTATTCCAACAGTTTTATAAAATATATTATGCGGTTCTAACCAAAACAGACGATTACATTTATCACAACGTTTTGGCAATATAGCCACTCTGTCGTATGTTGTTATAGTCATCATTCCTTATCCTCCAACCTGTGATACATTTCACAACCTATCCAGCCTAATACACACGGTATTATTGATTTAATAATATAATAAATCATTCTTCGCTCTCCTTAAAATTTCTTAATAAACCCACTTTCATTAAATTTTTTCTTGCTATTCAAAGCCCTACTAATTGCTAAATCTATTCCAGACCTCGTTTTTAAATGATAATAATATAAATCATTAAACGGAGTATTCATTCTATCTATTCGTCCTCTAGCCTGTTCCATAACTTTGTATGAATAGTTTTGAGACCAAAATATAATAGTGTCCGTCTTAATACAGTTCCATCCCTCGCATCCTGCCGTATACTGAACTAAATATACCCAACTCTTACTTTCTGGTACTGGCTGATGCTTATGTCCATTCCATTCAGCGACTTCAACTCCATTGTCGTACGTAATAGCCTTTAAAATATCTAATTCATAATCAAAGTTATAAAACACAATAACTCTTGGATGTTTTTCAAAGATTTCAAGAAATGCCACTTGACGGGATTCGTCAGAATTAACAATTTTTCTGAGAGAATAGCAAAGTTCTGATGCGTTTTCGATAGGCTTGTCTTCCCAAATATTCCAACGATTTCGCATCATGCTCTTGTACGTATGAATATCATAACTACAATAGACATCTTCGTGATGAGATACAGTTCGTCTGTTAAAGTCCATATTTACAAGAATACTGTTACGCAAACGAACTAATCTTCTCGTATTCACATATCTGTCTATCTTAGGAAATTTAGTAAACCTACTATAGATAATATGTTCTCTGGTGAACTCCGTTTTATTCTTATAGAATCCGTTTGCTATGAATACTGGAATATAATCACTCCAACAATCTCCCGGTGTTCCAGACAACAATATCCATTTGTTTGATTTTGTAATTTTTAAAAACGATTTAACCCAAGTACCACTACCTACAACCCTTTGTTCATCAAATATAAAGAATGCATTTATTACATCTATATACTTACTAATATTATTCCAACTATCCACAACAACTTTATTTGTATAAAGACTCACATCAGGATTACTTGATAATAAGAAAGGTGCCATCTCTCCTTCCCATTCATAAGTATCTCTTTTTCGAGCAGTCGTAATAATATATAAGTCTTGAGGCGGGTCTCCCATAGGTTCTGTATAATCATCATAAATAATACCCTCTTGCTCAATATAATAATAAGCGAGGGCTGTTCTGGATTTACCAGAGCCAACACCCCCGCATAGGATACAACCGTTTTTCATCTGAGCTATGGCTTTTTTCTGATAATCACGTAATTGTATTGCCATATAGTTCTCCTTTAGTTAAAAGGTAATGCTTCGTTCTCATTATTACTCTTTCTGTATCTTGCTGCGAATGGATCATCATCAATATCCTGCTCAACATACATAGTCTTAACATACAAGCTCCAAGTCTTGTTACGCTCACTGTAATATGGATTGAGTACAGCATTAACATTAGTTACATAAATCTTATCAAGAGTGCTGATAGTTGACTCGTCAAGTAAACGAGGTTCTGCATTTCCTGACACAAGGTAAATCTTTGGAGGCCATTCACTGTCATAGTTCACACGAACTGCAACGAAATATGTGGGAGTAAATCCTTCCTCTTCGCCAGGTTTAGGTGATGTGCACTTAACATTAAATCCCTGTTCTGCTAAATCATCAGCCTGTTCTTTTGTAGGAATAATAATATTAGCCTTTCTGGAATCATCACCGTATGCATCTCTCTCTGGGTCTCCTGAAAAGTTTGTTATAAAAATAAATCTTGTATTTTCAATAGTAATAATTTTAGAATTTCTAACCATTGTCTTTTTCTCCTTTTAAAATATAATTTTACAAAATAAAGAGACCTAGTAATTTCTTACCAAGTCTCTCAACTTCTAATTTTTGAATTAAACAATATTATTGTCTTTCTTTTTAAATATAGTCGTTACTTTGTCCTTAGCTTTATTTGCAGTTCTCTTAATGCATCCAGGATGAGTAGCTTCCAATGTTACAACTGCTGTGCTAACTGGAATAATTACCTCTGTTAACATTAATCTTACCTGCCTCATAGATTCTAAAGTTTTGTACTTCATATAAATTCTCCTTTCAGAATATAAAATTGTTATCTTCATAATAGAAGATGTAAAAAATGCGATTAATTACTTAAATGGAACTGTCTCTGGATAAACTGGATAACTCATTTCTTCACCCGGGACAAAATCTGGACCAACATAAGGGTCGTCTGATACAAACCATGAATAGTCACCATATACTGAAATATCATTTATAGCATTAGTAACCAAATCTTCATAGTACTTCATATCGATACAGTCTTCTTTTTTACCGGCTTTAACAACCTCAGATTCCATCCAACGATATCCTGTACTACCAGGTGCGGCATACTTCTTACCGTTATTAATACGATATAATACTCCTCCACCGTTACCTTCTAAAATAGGTGTGAACTGTCCAACTCTACCAATAAAGTGTAAGTTATGAGAAGCTTCTTCTTTTTTACAAAGTTCAGAATATCTTTCTCCTGCATATTCTGTATCATAACCGTACTTCTTTAAGAATTTATTCATGGCTTCTGAGTTATCTGAATGCCACACTTTATCCAATTCTTCAAGTTCCTTAGATTCTACCGGAGTTAATTGAGGAAGACCTTCATTTATATCCAAATATAAATCTCCTTTAGATACTGCAAATGTCTCACATAAGTCATCAAAAGTAATATTCTCTTTAGTGAACATTTTCTTAAATACATAAGGAACAGCAAACTGGTCTCCTGTAGCGGTCCATTTATTAGAATATTTCTTCTGTTTAGATGGTAAATATCCATACATTTCCTGACATTTATCAGCCTCAGCTCCTTTTGCTATATATACAGCTTTGTTAACAAGACACATTCTGTCGTATGTACACTCATGTTCAAATGTATATCCATACTTTTTACCAAATTCCATTACAAACTCTATAATCTCTGGAGTTGCATCTGGAATCTTAATTGAATCTGTCTTAATATGAGCAACTACAAATCCTCGCTTCTGAACCTCATGCTTTAAATCAATCATAAACAAAGCTCCTCGCTTCGCAACAATATTATCTACGTTTCTAGGGTCTTTGAATGGATTGCTAAATTTAGCTGATGTAAGTCCATAAACAGAATTAATTGCCGTCTTCAAAGCATCTGCAAGCTGGTCAGCTGCCATTTCTCCATTGATTACCTTCTGAATAAATGGTGTTAACTTACCATCCAACATTCCATTAACAATATCCCAAGCCTCATGCTTAATACTTACGCGACCTTCAACAATATCACGATATGCATTTGTGAATTCAACACCAAATAAACATTCAGCAATCGTACTATGTGGATGCATAGAAGCAATATCAAGTAATGCTACATCGCCATACATTCCTGGTTCAGAATATGCATAACCACCTTCGCCAACTTCTTCACCACGATAAGTAGATTTTCCATTCTTAAATTCATATCCTGGAAAATATGGAAGTAAGCTACCAGCTTCACCGTGTGTCTGACTCATCATTTCTGGACAAGCTTTGGCAAGGAAGTTATATGTTTTTTCATCAAGATCGTGAACAGGTTCTGCTAAATTACGATAATTAAAAGCTGACTGAGGATTACGATTCTTTCCAAATATAATTCTTGTAGTTAATGTATTAGTAGTATCATTTACTGTCATCCCCGCCAAATCTGCCAGAATCTGACGAGCTGTCCAATCTGCTGACAAATAATTAAAGGCTGCCTCTGTAGCAATAACATCATTATCACAATACTCAGCAACCTTTACCCATAATTCTTCAGGAACTGGTTCATCCCAAGGCAAACCTAACTCCTGATGGTGAATACCCATCTCAATCTCTAATTTTTTCAGACTTTTTTTATTACCAGCTGATGCAAAGTCATATACATCAGTGTAACTTACATTATATGCCTCATTAAAGAAGCATCCAGACTGTCCACTGATAATCTTCTGAGACAAGTTATACAACTGCTCATTAGAATATCCCATCATTCTTGCATAAATAAGATGATTATCATATCGTCTACAGTTAAAACCTACTAATCTAAACTTCATTAAATCTTCAATTTCAGATGGCGATGGATTAATCATTCTGACAACCGGTTTATCCTCTCCCTCAATTTTCCAGTTTACAAGGAATAAATTAGGAAATACCTCAATATCATAGAATACTAATTTAGCATTCTCGTTCTTTACTACTTCACTAGCATCTGCTGATTTAAACTGCATCTTCTCAACCAACTTTAAACAATAATCTGATTGATGTGTACTAGACGCAGCAAAAGCAATTACTGCATTACGCATATCTGTGACATCATAAGATAAATCACTAGCATATGCATCTTCTAATATCTTATATATAAAGTCAATACTGGGTTTGGTTCCTGGATGAATCTCTTTGTTAAGATTTCTTATAATCAAAGTTCTCAAACCTTTCTCAGACTTTACAGCATCGAAATTAACCATTTTTTCTCCTTTCATTGGTAACCCTGAACTAATAGTAGCTATTGGTAAATCATTACACTTCGAAAGTTTTCTTCTCAATGAACTCTTACCAGTAAATACTTTTACTTCAATATGATCATCATAGACTCTACTGAGCTTAGTAGCATCACCTGAATAAATATAATGCAGATGAATTCCTGCGCCACTTTTACTAAGTTCAGCGTATGTAGGAGGAAACTTGCTAGCCGCCTCCAAATTTTTGATAAAACTCTTGTTACCATTTTTATCCGGAATATCAAAATCAATAACTATATGATTCTCCGGAACTCTTACATAATGCAACTGAGTTGTATCAATCTCTGACAATTTTGTAGATACATTATCCCAAGCAGATATCGGAGTTTCCTCTGTTGATGCATACTGAGCAATGCAATCTTTACAATAATCATCAAATATAGATTTGGTTGAATTAAACTGCAAGACAACCTCTTCTAGATTATTCTTTTTCTTTTTGTTATCTGAAGCTGATTCAAATTTATCAAGTCTAAATCCACTATAATAACTACGAACACGAGTTCCGTCGTCCATAGTGAATCTATCTTTATATTTATAGAAATAGTTTTTAAGTTCCTCTTTAAATATACGCTTAGGTAACTGAATACACTTTGCATCTTCGCAATAATTCTTATACATTTCCCAAGCAACATTAAGAGTTACACTGTCTTCTTTCTTAAATATGATATATGAATCAACTACAAAATTATAGAAATCATTAGAAGCGCCCATCATAGAAATAGGAATATAATCGTCATAATAACCAGGGTCTTCCAGATATACCTCTTTACAGTGCCAAGCTATAGCTCCAAGTTCAAACTCAACATGTTTATAGACTTCTTTGTATTCTTTTGAGTCTAACTTATTACCAGATGGTGTTACATCTATCAATCGTCTTAATAAGCCAGACTTAGCATCTGTAATCTTTACTGGTTTATTTGTACCCATAAACAAGAATGCTTTAAATCTATTAGAATATACTGACCTGAACTTCTCATTAACCGTCATAAGCTCATGAGAAACTAAACTGTTTAATCTAGTGTTATCTTCAATTCGCGATAAGTCTCCATCATGCTGAATACCAACTAATGGGTTTGATTTAAAAGCTTCCAAAGCAAACGCATTACTTGTAGAACCAAGAGCTTTAGCATCAAATACTGAGTAATATCCATCAAATAACTTCTGAATGATATTAAGAATGGTTGATTTACCAGTTCCTGCCGCACCATATAGAACTAAGAATTTTTGAATCTTTTTACTATCGCCTGTAACAATCGAACCAATTGCCCATTCAATTTTATGTCTTTCCTCTTCAGTATATAAAGTAGATATTAAACGCTCGTAAGCGGTCAAATCACCATCTTCTAAAGGATAATTCAATCGCTTACTTGCATAATCTTTTTTGTTTGTATCAGTATTTGAAAATATCAATTTTTCATCAAGCATATGATACGAATCACGCATCTGCTTCTGACAATACTTATGCCAAGTATCAATCATTCCAGTCTCAGCATCCCATAAGTGAAGAACCTTAATGTTACTATCGAATTTTTGGCGGTTTTCTTCAGCAAATTTATCAAGTTCTCTATCAATTAACTGAATAGCATCTTGCTCATCTGTCGACCATTTATTTAAGTCATCTAACCAAATAGCATAGAAGTCACCGCCTCGAATCATCAAATCAGAGCTTTTCTTGATAATAAACTTCGGATAGATTTCTATTAAACCACGCTTCGTAGAACGTGTTGAAATCATTAAGAAGTCAATCATTACTAATTATTCTCCTTTCTCTGATTTAAGTTTCTCTATTTCTTTCACAAGTATTTCAATTTTTGAAGCCTGTATATATACCGAATATCCAAGTACTCCAATGATAATTCCTGTCAATGTATTACACTTATTTAAAAGCTTCTTTGTTTTACTAAGCTGATTGTTAAGCTGGGAATTAATATTCGTCTGATATGCAAAACACTTATTCAAACTTTCTAACTCCATCACAACTAATTTATCGAAACCCTCCATCAGTTTTCTCCTTTCAAATATAAATTACTTTACACCGATAACCTCGTCGAGATACCACATCATTTGATACCATATCTCAACATTTCGTAAGTCATCATTTCGAGAAGTTATAGTAAACAAACCTCCCGTTCCATCAGGCTCGTATTCCCTGTTTAAAAACTTTGTGATTATGTTTTCAACATAATCTCTGTCAAAATTCTTATCGTCCATAGAATATAAATTAAGATTCTTAATCATGCTCCAGAACCATTCTCCAGTTCTATCACCGATATCTGGATCATCCATAATAGATTCTTCACAACGATGTGCTAAAGCGACCATCATTTCGAGAATACTACAAGGTCTATCATCTAATGCACTTGCTATAACAGCTTGATGATAGTTGAAATCATTTCCGAATCGGTATCTTAATTCAATTCCATCATCAGCCCTATTACCATCTAAATCAAGAATATAATCAAAATCTCGATTGTGTAGACAGTATAGTAGCTTACGATAAGAAGTACTTTTAGAGATTTTTTTATTGCATACTAATCCATACATCCACTCAAAGTACTGATTGATTATATATTCTCTAGTCATTTAGTCCTCCAGATGAGGTTTTGCTTTAAGAACATCCTGGTATGTCCTGTAATCCATCAAAATCTCAAAATCAATTTTTCTATTATCATTTCTAATAAAGACTGAGTCATCTTCATAATCTCCGAAATGAGATGCAAAGTCTCTACCAACTAATTCTCCAGGATTTATAATAACTTCATCATCTTCGTCCGTAAGAACTCCGTCTGAATAATAAGTTAAACTAATCGTTTCATACTCATCATTCTCTCCATAATCCTCCGGTGCAATCACATAAGGTACTTCTACATCATTATCCTCCTGAGACATCTCTGAATAATTTGTATAACCACTTTCTTTTAATTTTACTGTATATTCTGAAATATCAGACTTATTTTTAGCCTTATCTGCTTTTTCTTTCTTTTCATCTTCTGTAATAACATCTGTCTGAAGATTCTTTGCTTTTTCAGCATAAGCTTCTTTCACTGAATTAATTTCTTCCTGGGCAATCTCGGCGTACATATCTTTTACATACATATATGTAACATATGCTCCTATTCCCATACCGAGTAGAAATGAAAATCCAGTAATAACACTATTCTTCATCTTCTATATCCTCCTTTTTTATGGTCATTGTTACGAATTCTAATCCGCCAAATAATAATGAAACACTCCTTTCATTCTTCACAGAAATAATGGTTCCCAACTTGAAATAAATGTTCTCCATATTTTCCATAATTACCAGCTGTAAAATATAAAACTTCATAATTACATCGATTTACCAATTCTTCTCTTACTAACTGACATACTTCTTCTGTCGCTGCTGTTCGGTCTAATCTTTCATTCCAAACACAAGAGAATTGATTTGGCTGATAAATTACATCATATATAGTATTAGGAAAGCTAGAATGGTCTACTCGATTCAATATAGTATCAATTACTAATCTTTTACCTTCTTCACATTCACCTTCTGCTTCACCCATTGTAATCCATGCTATCAACCAAATATCTTCATCTGTTACTTGCTGTTCTTCTGATAAAATTTCAGTCTCGGGGTCTGATTCACACATATCTAATACCAGATCATTACTTTCCGGTTCCTCAGTTTCATACTCGTATGTGGATACTTCGGATATAATTTTCTCTTTTCCTGTACTATTAACAGTCTTTGAAGAAATTGTGAATATCAGAGATATTGCAAGTGCATAAAATACTTTTTTCACTTGTTTCTCCTTCCTAAAAAACAGCGCCTCCGAAATATATCTCAGAGACGCCAAATCTTTTATTACATTCTATCGTAGATGCTTCCTTCAACATTGAAATCCAAGATAATACAAGGTTCAACATTACCATCTTCTCTTTTACGATATGTACTATAAATATCAAAACACACATCATTGTCACCATACTGATTGTCTTTTTCATATTTCCAACCAACAACCATACCAGCTTTTCTTAACATCTTAGTGCCCTGAATACCAAGTCCATCAAGAACTTCATTAAGAGTTAAATATCCTCTTGCTCTCAATAAATCATTTGCGTAACTCTGCTGTGCACGAAGGAACATCATATCATAATCATCATTTCCTTCGAAATAAGGACTTGACTTATCAAAATATACAGCATAGTCGCCATAATCACTAATTTCAGAAACCCCAACCGTTTTTTTTACCTTCTTTGTCTTACCATCTTCGTCTGTAACAGTCTCTTCAATTTTCTCTGCTACAGTACCAAATCTAAGTTGCTGGTCCACTTCTTCGCCGAATTTTTCAACAACTCTACTACGATATTCCTTGAATCCCTTATCGACTGTTACATATGCCGCTGCTAAAGCTACATTTCTCTTTCTAAGAATATTATTAGATGCTAAGATACTTGTAATTGATAAAGTACCAAGAATTACAGAAGGTGCATAAAGCTTAGCAAGTTTTACACCTGTCTGAATATAAATGATAGCCAAATCTCTCTGAGCTACATTATCGGGATACTTTTCAGCTAAAGCATCATTATTCTGAGCTTCATGAATCGTATCGATAGTTTCCTTTGATTCTTCAAGAATCTCTTCAATCTTTGTAGTTGCTTTACAAGCCATTACAGCACTAACTACAGTTCCAGCTACTCCTGCCACAACCAAAATTTCTGGACTATGCTTCTTTAACTGAAACATTGTCTTATTGTAACCACGAGTAATTTTACTCATAAATGCATTCTTATTCATTTGTTTTATTCTCCTTTTCATTTTCTTTTTCTTTTTCATTATTTTCAAGCCACATATAAGTCATTACACAATAGTTTGCTAAATCTAAAAGAGTATCTTTAATACTCTCATCACCCTGAGGAATATCACTATTTTTAGTTAATGTCTTAAGTCTATTCCACTTATCAGACATACGAACCATAGCTGCACTTACGCCGAAATCATCACAAGATTGGTCGAAGCTATTACCGTATGCTCGATTCTTCTGAATATAAGTTTTATGAATTGATTTCATAATCTCTTCGTGTCTTTGAATATTGCTCATTTCATACCTCCATTACTTAAAGCGGTAATGCTCGTGGTAGATTAATTGTGTATCCACCATCACGCTCACGCTCTATTCTTGCCGAACGTAAATCAGTCCAGCCATATTTATTATCTGTATAATTGCCAGTGATACCAACAAGGTCATACATATCTGCAACACTAACAATTCCATACTTATCAATTGTAGCAAGCATACTATCAAGAACTTCTTCCGCATCTGCTCTATTATCCATTACAATATCATCAAAGGAATATGCAGTTCTTCTAATAGTTGCTCTATTACTATTATTGCTTTCATAGTAACTACGATATGATGGTTTAGTCCCATTAGACTTCTTTGTATGTCCAGCTTCTCCGTATAAAATCATATCTATACCATTAACGACAATATCTGAAATTGCCTTCTTAACCACAGGCTTAATCACAGGAACGAGTTCAGATATAAATACATCTGCAAATTTCTGTGCATCGTTCTTCTTTTTTGTCTTTGCTGTACCACTAATAACTTTCTCTAAACTCTTAGTCTCTTCAGACTTAGATTTCTTTGAATTATTTTTATACTCTTCCATAGAGTTTTCTCCTTTCAGTCAACCATAACAATTTTACCAGGTAATGTAACCTTAGTTCCTGCCACTCTGTTAGTACTTTTTTTAAACTGATACGTAAGGTTGCATCTGGCTTTCTTCTCAGACGAAGCCATTGTCTGACCTTTCCAGTGATTTGCAACACAAGTATCAAAAACCATTACAGGTCCGTCATAAGAATATTTGTTCATGGTAATTAATCTCCTTTACAACAAATAATTCCGCAAAAAGAAAGAGAGAAAGTACCGTGTTTTATTCGATACCCCCTCTCGTTTAAGAATTAATATTTAATTATTAATATAATCCTGATTATTCTTCTTCGGAATCGTCTTCTTTAGTAGCATTATAGAAAATATCGATGATGTTCTCATCAAGATTCTTTGAATCCTTATGCTTCTGAATCATAGGCTTAATCGCATACTTATAAGCTAAACCGCCTACGAGTAATGCTCCACCAATAATTCCTAAAGTCTTTAATGTCTTCGTAGAATCATGAATGATTGTCTCCTCTGTTGTTTCCATAACATCATTTACCAAGATTTCTTTGTTTTCCATAATAAAAATCTCCTTTCAAATATGTAATAATACTATTTCTTCATAATATGCTATGTAATTTTTGCGTATTTAACGACCATAACTAAGGTCTCCATAACCATATCTTGGTCCTACGCGATAATCAACAACTATACAAGGTCTATTATCCTCTGTTATTTGTGCACTGAAGTTAAAATCAATGAATCCGTCATCGATATTAAATCCAAGCTCATTACCCTCCTTTGTGCAACGCAATCCCATCTCGTAATATAATTCATTAAGGCTGATATACATTTCATTCATCAATCTTTTATTCAATTCGTTCTCAATTCGACGAAGTTTATCAATATCTGAAGTAAAATATCTACCAGAAATGGAGTCATAACATAATGTATCACCCTTAGCTGTAATAATAACCTCTGTGTTAGTTACCGGATTCTTTTGAATCGTGTCTTTTGCTATCGCATCACGAATTGATTGTTCTTTCTTATCACCAAACGTTTCTACAACTTTAGCCTGATACTCTTTTAATGCATTTTCAGATAATGTATAAGCTGTAGCTAATGCAGCATTTCTTCTAACGTTTACTGATAATGCACCAATAAGACACGCTACTGAAAAGCATCCTGTTAATGTAGCTGGAATATAAACCGGATAAACTTTAGTTATCATTTCCTTTGCTACTGTTTTTTCATCTTCTCCTTCTGTGTTTTCTTTTACCTCAGCTAGTAAATCTAAAGCTTTAGGTGTAGCTCTAACTGCCATTACTGTTGTTGTAATCATTCCAGCAATTCCTATTCCAGTTAAGATTTCTGGACTATGCTTTCCTAATTCATAGCGAAAGTTTTTTAGTATTTTTGAAATATTCATTATTTTTTTCTCCTTTCAAATATAAAACGCCCACAAGGGGCGCAGATTACTTTTTAATACGGAAGACCGGACGAACCCCAAGAGAGTACGAAGCGTAGGTGTTGCGCGCACCGCCATAGCTGCCCACATAAGCGAAATTAGCCGCATATTTATATTTCTTGATCTGATTCTTGAGCCACCACCATTCCCGATGTCCATTACAATCACATACACGATTACATAGTCTCTTCATCAATTCAAACTGTTCATCCGTATCAGGCTCGAAATATTCTCTGCACCATTCATCATCACCAAATATCTGTCCGCATGTAGGAAGAGTAATATCTGTAACATTAAATGTTTCTGGAAATAAAGGAAGAATATCCTTGTCTAACCATTCCTGAATATCGTTATGATTATGCTTTGCGATAATATCATCAAACATAAAGACAACAGAATCCTCTTCAATTGCCTGTACTGTTGCTGTAAAATTACCAAGTTCATTCATTCTGACAGTAATCTGATCTCCAACATAATACTGTTCTCCTTCATTTACATCAACACTAACCTTTCTTAATACTTCCATTTGCCGTTTTCTCCTTTCATCTTTCAACAATCATTGCTAAGAAAATGTCATATACATCTTCTGCTATATCATGAGCAACTGAGAATATATAACTATTTTTGCTATTAGTGCAGGCATATTCATCCATTTTATGAATAAATAATTCAATAGCATTAATCGGTTTCATATTCTTATGTTGTTTCACGAACGTAAGTAACTCTTGCACAGCCCATCTTGAATAACTAGACTGTATAAATCTGTCTTTTTTCCATTGTATACACGGGTTTTTCATATTCATTAAATAATCTTGAAAAATCAAATCAAGCTGTTCATCACTCATAAGCTTGCCTCCAAAACAAAAAGAAAGAGCCCTTGTTAGGACTCTTTCTCGTTTTCTCTCTTGGTTAATACCTCATTAATTTTTTCTTCAATTAAAATTTCCTGTGTTTGATCGTTGGCATAGTTTGAAATAAATCCTGATAAAATTCCCAAACCAGTTCCAGCGATTGCCATACATTTTGCTAATTCTTTTTTATTCATAAGATATACACCTTCCTTTCATAATATAAAATGTAAAAAATGCGTAAAAAATAAAAGGCTTTTTACAGCCTTTATTTGTATATTTATTAATATTTTTTATTTAATTTATGCTCTATCCTTTCCTGAACATCTTTTTCACTTATTTCATATCGAGCTCTTATTGCCATTAAACTAATGTACATGTCACCAATTTCATCAATTAAATTCTGCTTTTCAAAATCTAAACCTTTTCTTTCCACTTTTGAAACAGCTTGAATTAATTCTCCTGCTTCTTCCATTAGCATCATAGGCATTCTATCACCCCAATATTCTGATACATCTTTACAACTCTGTTCAAAATTTTCTACAAAAATAGATTTCATAATTTTATTCTCCTTTCAATTTTAATAAATAGTTTTCATAATATGATATGTAATTTATGTGAATCAATAACGCTCTTCATCACTAAATGGCATAGGATTCCATTCAAAATCTATAATACAAATCTCCATATCATCATCTAATTTAGTTACATGATGAGCAAAATCAATCCAATATAATTCACCATTGTAAATATCCCATCCGATTTCATCTCCACAGTCAATTTTTGATAATCCTAAGAAATTATAGAATTCATTAAGTGTAATCGAACCGCCCATAGTATAATTTCTATTAAGATGGTACTCAGCTTGTAATACTTTATTTATTGTTGACTCAAAATATCTCTTTGAGAAAGAATCATAAAATGTTCTTATAACCTCTGGATCTGATGTTATAAAATCCAAACAAGATGTCCCAATCAAATTATCTGTATGAATATAAACATCTTCACAATGTTCTTTCACTATAGCGTCTACAATATTATTGTGAACTTCTTCACTGTATAATTCTTTCAACTTTCCTTTGTATTCGCGATATGAGCTGTCTAATAGAGCATAAGCGCTTGCTAAAGATGCTTGAGTCTGCTTATTTAATATATTAGCTCCAACAATACAAGAAATTGTTGTTCCACCAACCAAAGCTACTGGAATATAACATTTCCAAGCAGACTCTATAGCTTCTTTTTTAGTATAAGCATATGGGTCTCCATCATGATTTTTTCTACTATCCGACTTGATTAATTCTACTGCTTTTGGAGTTACTTTTGCGGTAACAACAGCGGTGCCTATAACGCCAAATGAACCAAGAACTGTAAGTATAGTCGAATTATAATGTTTAATAAATTTCTGAATCTTCGGTACTAATCCTTCCATTAATTGTCTCCTTTCTCCAACTTCATTAATTCACAGTCGATAGCTTCATATGAAATATAACCAGTCTCTATAAATTCTCGCATACTTTCATGCATAAAAGCTATTGATTCAGCCATTTTTTGTGGGTCATCAATCATTAATGCTTCTGATAATTGTTTACATGCCTTTGTTAATTCTTCTCTTTCTTTAGCCATTGCTTTCTTCTCCTTTCTTCTTTTTAATCTTGATAATAACTTCTTCGTTTTCAATCCACGCCTCTAATTTAAAATCATCTGGTGTTGATGCAATTAATTTAAGTAATGATGGTTTCTTCTGAATTTCTTCATTTGCTTTTGTCGTGATCGCTTTTGAAAACATTTTGTTCATGAAACTCATTTGCCACTTTCTCCTTTCATAAAATAAAAATTAAAAGAAACAGTAAAGGATTCGAACCTTTGACCTCGGAATTGTATTATCCCGCGCACCACCACTGTGCTAACTGTTTCTCCATAATATAAAATGTAAAAAATGCGTAAAAAGAAAAGAAAACGTAGTCTTATACAGTTCATCATTTCCTGCCCGAGAGTCGCTCGGTCTTGGTTCCTATATGTCAGCATCTCAGCTGCTGGGACACTCTCCCAGACCACATTACTGCTCGTTTTCTCCATAATATAAAATGTAAAAAATGCGTAAAAAGAAAAGAGCCCTTGTTAGGACTCCTTACTTTCCGATTCTTCAATTTCTCTACTAAGTGCTCCATTAGCAATCTCATATAAATCTAAAGCTGTGTCTAGTATATTAATTTGTTTTTCTGCTTCTATAGCTCTTTTGCGCTGTTTTATCGCTTCTTTTGCAAATGCAACAGCTGCTAAAGCCTCCGTAACTAAACAAACTCCAATACCCATCGCAAATCTTAAATTATTATCGTCATGCATAATTAAAATCTCCTTTCAGAATATAAAATTGTTTTCCATAATAGGAGATGTAAAAAATGCGTAAAAAATTAAAGGAGAAAAACGAAAAGGGAATGTTATTAACAATCCCTATTCGCTGTTAAACTTATAAATTATATTATCTTTTTGGTAACATCTTAGATAATAGATTTCTAGTCATTGGTGAAGTAATAGTTCCCGTCTCCTCAAACTTAAGTCCTCTACGGTTCCAGACGTCATAAGCAACAATACTAAGCATTGATAATCCAACCTGCATTCCCAAGTTAACCCATTTATCGAGTTTCTGTTCATCTAACTGAGCTTTCTTTAATTCTAACTCGTGTAATCTATCATCAGATTCAACTTCAATTTGTCGAGCTTTAAGTTCAATATCTTTGTTCTTAATCTCAGATTCAACTTCAATTTGTCGAGCTTTAAGTTCAATATCTTTGTTCTTAATCTCAGATTCAACTTCAATTTGTCGAGCTTTAAGTTCAATATCTTTGTTCTTAATTTCAGATTCAACTTCAATTTGTTGAGTTTTAAGTTCAATATCTTTGTTCTTAATCTCAGATTCAACTTCAATTTGTTGAGTTTTAAGTTTAATATCTTTGTTCTTAATCTCAGATTCAACTTCAATTTGTCGAGCTTTAAGTTCAATATCTTTGTTCTTAATCTTGACGTCATTTTCCTGTTGCGTCTTTTCTAAATTACATTTGTCACGATGCTTGCTATACTCAGCATCAATTTTCTCCTCTTCGATTTTCAACTTGTAGAGAGCAACTAGATTATTAATAGCTTTCTGTTTGTCTTCTCCATCCACCATTGAGTCTAAATTTTCGAATTCGTTCTCAATTCTCTGTACCAATAATGTTCTTGTACTATCGTCCATTCTTATTCTCCTTTCAAGATAGTGTTATTTATAGGTTCTCATAATAGGAAAAGTTATTCGTGCGTAATATAATTGTTAACCAAAACTTTAAGCACAATATATTTTTGTTTACTTATCCATTCTACTCCGCCATTAGAACTATCCATTTCTAAAAACATATATGGACCATCATCAATATCAGAATTATCAATTCTAAGATTTCCGATAGGATTTATGAATATATAATGTCTTCTAATAAAATAACTAATCAAGACCCCTATAATAACCCCGATTGCACAAGATAATAACATACCCATTGGTTTTCACCTCCTTTCTGTAAATATAATAGAAAAAGCAAGAGTCAATGTTATTCGCATCAACTCTCGCCCTAAAGTTAACCAACTCTACGTCTTAACATAAAATCTGGAATCTGAATTTCAACTTCGTTTTCTTCTTCCGGTAAAGCAATTTCATTAATCAATAATGTTTGATTCTGATACATACGGTTTATTGCATCTATAAGAGTGTCAATTTGTTTACCATTGTCAACTCCTTTTAATGTGTAAGCCGCTGTAATCGCACATACATAATCATTAGCTGCCTTGTTTGCCATTTCTTTAAAACTTTCCATAATTTTATCTTCCTTTCTATGATAAAACATAATTTTTCTTTTCATAAAGGAAGTTGTATTTTTTGCGTAAAAAATATTTTATATAAAATATAGTAAACATATTTAAAACGTTTTTTGGAAAAACCCCATCGGGGATTTTTTGGATTTTGATTTTAATTAATTTACCACAAAAGTCGCAATCTCTATCTTATGTTTAAAAAAATAAAATAAAATGTAATATAGGAGCAACCTACTTTTTTATGTAAGAAAGTCACTCCTAACTACTATTATAAAGCCTTTATTTAGTTATACCTTTAAAATCTTTATTATACTGCATTGTGCTAAGACCAAGAATGACACCAATAAAAGTGTCAACAGCTGTAATTGTACCAACTATCTGCTCACCATAAGGAAGACCCCAAATACCTGCTAAAGCAAAATATAAGGTGCCAAGTGCAGGAAGAAGATACTGTGCGATCCATTTAAGAATATCGTATACTTTGTTATTTAACTTCATTTTACTCATCCTCCTCGTTCGCTTTGTAACCAACTTTTTGAATCGGTAACTTATCAACTTCTTTCATAATTCGTTCAGCTGAACCGTTACCGCCCATTAGCTTATATGGAACATACAAATAGTCATGAATGTTCTCATACTCATCTTGTGTAATCCATCCTCTCTCGATGTATGCCATACCAAGAAATATAATTCTATCATGACCAAGTCCAATAAGCATCTGTGTTCTAACATCTTTCTTTTCGAGTTTTTTTGTAACATAAGCCCATAGTCCAGAAGATGCTAAAACGGAACTAAATACGGTTATCAGTATTTGCTGCCAACCATCCATCAACAGAATCCTCCTTATCAACAATAATTAATTTCTTATTTGGGATTGTAATGGACTTACCAAACAATTATTCCTCGTATGGCTCACCTGTGATTTCTGTATACTCCTCTTCAGTGATCCATCCCTTAACTACTGCGTTCTTAACCTTTGTCTCATTCCACATTCTTTCACCATTCATGAAAGTATTGTAGTATGTCTTTACTACGGTAAATTTTTTGCTATGCATTTCGGTGATCCTCCTTCCTTACAATTCAACGTCACACATAAGTGCGATGTAGTCGATATCAGATCTATTCTTAATAGCAACAAGTTCAGTCTCAGTTAACTCTCTAAGAGCAAACCAATATTCTGAATCATACTTAGTACAGTGAATGAGAGACATATTATTATATGTAGTTTCCTCTTCACCTTCAACGATAGTAACTGTACTGAGATTACCATCGAAAATCTTTTCATCAATCTTCATTGGTGAAACAAAGTTGTTACCGTTCATCTTTAAATCAGTAATCTTCGTTCCATCGGCAAGAATAATAGTGATTTTATTATCCATTTTGATTTTCTCCTTCCAAATCTAAAAAGTAGCGGGGTACAAGACCCCTAGATTATTAACCGATACAGAACTCCGGACGAACCCCACTAGAGACCGAAGCGGCGTCGGTGCTCGCAAGGCCACGGTTGAACACACTAGCGAAATGAGTCGCAGACACTACATCCCTTAACCAAATTTGCTGTTTATTATTGATAGCCTTTGGATTGAGAACAAACAATGCTAACTGCTGCTTTGCTACTGTGTGTCTTGTAGGAATTGTGGCTCCATTATTTGCAGGAACAAACATATATGTACCATATACCATAGGCTCGTTCATAAGGTCTACAGTTGAATCAAACCAACCACCTGCCGAAGGATATCCGTCTGTAACAGCATTAATTAAGTATTCTCTATGAGAAAGAACCATATCATCGAATGCTGCTGTAATTGTCGCCTTAGCAGAATCCAAGCCTTTTGTATACATCTTAGAACCAACATAACCGCCTGTAGTTGCATTTGAATTGTTCATTGATGTACTATATAAAGCACTTTCAGGAACAATAACCAAGTGATGCTTAGTGAACGCAGTATCTCCACAGTTGTAGAAATAGTCCATATCAGCGATAACCCAAGTTACTCCGTTGATAACCCAGTAATCTCCTATAAACAAATCATCGAATGAACCAGACTGAATAGCTGCTTTCTGTGCTGAAGATACAGAAGTACCAAGGTTCTTACCTCTATATACATTTCTGTGATTTACAGCAGACACCATACCAGCAAATTCAGAAGCTGCATCTGTTGCAAGAATTTTCTTAGTACCATTAGTACCATCTTTGAGTAATACATCAGCATTATCAAATCTTGACGCTGCTGAATAATCAGTAATTTTACTCATTTTGAATTTCCTCCTTTACCTGTTAAATGTGCTATCAAAGATAGCGTGCGTTTCCATTGTATGCTTGAAGTCATTCAACAATCCTTCAAGATTAGCAATGTATCGATTCACAGCCGCGATATCTCCTGCATCTGCAAAGATAACTCGTCCACGAATTTCATTTAAAGAACTGTCCTGAATAATGTTACCGTTAGAATCCAACAATGGGTCTTCTAATGAATGAAACTTAACAAAATTCGCTCTCATACGAACAACATCTTCGACCTGCTCACCAACACTTCTTTCGAGATTGGCTGTATTGGTTTCTGATGTTTTAGCATTGTTCATATAAGTCTGCGCATTATTCATATAAGTCTGTGCATTATTCTTATAAGATTCAGCTGTTGATTTAGCTGATTCTGCAGCCGCTTTAGCAGCTAATGCTGAAGTATTTGCTGATGCTGCTGAAGAAGCTGAAGAAGCTGCTGCTGTAGCTGATGCTGCCGCTGCATTTGCTGAGTTTACTGCTGATTCTTTTGCAGTAGCTGCATAGCTCATGGCATTTCCAGACTCAACATTCATAGCCTCAATAGCATCATGAATTGAGCCTCTTACTTCTTCACCATAAGTAGCAGACAAAATCTTCGCCAAATATGTTGCTATATTAGCCATTAGCTTTGTCCTCCTTAATCTTCGAGCATCCAGTCAATAGCTAAAATCTCCTCACCAGAGAGACATCCGATTGCATCTTCATACTTAGCAATCATAAGCTCTACTTCATGCTCAATATTATTAAAAGGCTCCAGTTCTTTGAGAAAATCATCAAAGTTCTGAGAGCCTACTTTTATAGATATAGTCTGAAGTTCTTTACCATCAGAATCAACATCTGTTGTACCGTATTTAGCTATCAAGCTATTTTTGAAATTCTGATACTCAATCAAAGAGTCGTTAAGTATACGATAATTACGAGCGGCGTAATATCCAATCTTATCTCTATGTGATAAGACCTTCTGAAGACTATTTATCATCTGATCCATCTGAATATTTTTCAGTTTTTTCTTCATCTTTAGCCTCCTTTCTTACGAATACTTCAGTTTGAGTAAAATCTTGTTTCTTTGTATCCCCAGGACCTTGGGGGCAAATATATTGTTCAGCCATTTTTTCTCCTTTCATTTAATTTTTAGACCAACGCCCACTAACAAGCATTCCTCTTTTGAATGTCATACAACAATTACTACTCCATCTATCAGCTTTACCATCAGAACCCATATCAATAACTTGAACAAAATTGATTGTTCCCGTTAAACCACCAATCGCTCCTGATGTATCTGGATCTAATAGTAGACGATAAGCGGTATAATTATTACCATCAAGTGGACATCCAAGATATAATCTTCCAGTTCTATCAAAACCGCTTGTGGATCGATTAATATACGATAATTTCATCATATATTGACCAGAATCTCTAGTACGAGCAGCCCAAGTAATATAATTACAATCTTTTTCAATATCCATAATTAATCCTCTTTGGTCTGAATCTCCACTCATAATCATTGTTCCAAAAGTTCCAATATTATAATTATCTCTCATAAATTTTAATCCAGTTGAAGATAAACTTATAATATCATTATAGATACTGTATGAACTAATATTAAATCCACCAATCTTACCGCTTGTAGAGGTTAAATATCCAGTTGCTGATACTGTAAAGGTACCATCACCAATATTGATAGTACCTTTCTTGATAGTTAATTCGCCTGTTGAAAGATTAAACACGGTATTGGAGTTCTTATCTTTCAATATACCAGTCTTAATCAAATCGGCGTTTAATGTACCAGTAGTAATATAATCTGCTACAATTGCACCATCCATAGTAATTGCAGTACCCCAGGTCTTACCACCATCGTTAGAATATCCAAGTCCATTAAGATTCCATTTCCATAACTTGGTTGCATTCTTAACATTTTGTGTGTTTGAAATATAAAGAGTTTCTGTACCGTTCGTACCTTTCTCAATCGTAATGTATCCGTTTACCGCCGAGTTCATTATTTGAGTTGCGTTTTCCTTAGCCTCTTTTAATACAGACTGTGCTGTAGGCAACTGTTCTATTTGTTTGATTATTGCGGTGTTAGTTGAATTATTGGATTGTGTCAGAGACGTCTTAACAGTATCTCCAAGTGTATAAGTAGCGTTCTCTGGCTTGTCCAAAGGTATAACTAACTTCGTTACTGGAAATAATCTATCTAATCCATGTGGTTTAGAGATAACTCTGATTTCGTCTAACAACGATACACTCTCAATATCAATGTCCATATAGTGTAAATCAATCGCACTAAGTTCTATAACCATACTGTCAAACTGTAATTCAGACAGATACTTTTTGGCTTTAGATAGTAATATAGAAGCAACAGTTACATTATCCCAACTAACCACTTTTTCAATCCATCCATATGATTTTACTGCCGCATCCGATTTAACATAAATAGAACCACCATTTACAGATTCTACTGTTAAATATGCTTCTAATGCTTCAATCGGACTTTCATCTAATCGTGCTCCTTTCGGAACGATAACCGTAGCAAAATCAGACATATCAAATGACTTGGTAAAATCTAAAAGATTCTTTCCAAATTCAATCTTTTGACTATTTGTGTTTGGATAATCTGCTAAGTAATCTAAATAACGAACCCCATTAGACTTTCTAATACGTAAATGACCACCAAGCGATTTAATGAGCTTATCATTAATACACTCGATGGTCTTTTCATAATTAGTATATCTATAAAGCGAGTCGTTAGGGTCAGTTACTGTAACCTGTCCTACTGTAAATTTCTTATCGTCACTCACTTTAGAATTGTGAATTCGAATAAGTGTTTCTAAGAAACCTCGAACTGTTTGGTCGTGATACTCTGCTGGCGGCTGTGTACTATCATTCAAATATGCTAATTCACCTTCACAGGTTATTGAACGGCAATTCCAGAAATCTGTTTTCTCAGATAATACTCTACCTTCCCAAATCTCAATATCATCTTTTAATACTCGAATTTTTGTAGTCATTCGTTGTACAAGATTATAACCTTTATTTGTTGGAGGTAACTTAAATGTAAAAGAACCCGCATTACTATCAGATAGTGTTAATTTGGGGTCTGTTACTATCATATCGTCAAGAGTAAATGCATCATTATAAATACATAAATCATCTGCATAAATTTTATACATATTACAGACCTCCCTTATTGAATTCAATAGATACTGTACCAGTACCTGTACCAAGAATCAGATTTTCTTTACTATCTAAAATAAAATTATTTTGCGAGTCTAATAATGGTGTTGTTGGTAATGAGAATACAATTTTAACACTTGGTCCATAGAACAAGAATTCTTCAAACTGATTTGTTGTTCCTGTATACAATGACGCGATTTTATTGATTCCCATATAAGGATTGATGAATCTCATCGACATATCAGTATTAACAATAAACTTAGGACATGCTGGTGCACCTCCATAATCTTTCTGAGTAAATTCCAATGTCTTTGAACCTTCAATGGCGATATTTCCAAATATAGATTTAGGAATAATACCAGTGTTAAAATTAAACGTATCCCATAACCAATTTTCCAACGAACCTCTAATGAAGTACTTAAAAGGTTTTACACTGTAATTAATAACAATCCTTGAGTAATCTTTACTACTCTTCCAACTGTTTACTGAAAATCTACCAATGTAATACCATTCCTGATCATCTTCGAGAATAGCTTTCATAGTTTGTCCATGTAAATAATTCATGATTGTAGAGTAAGCATCATACCACTCCCAATAATCATTCATTACAACAAACTCTATTTGGCCTTCTCTATTGTTATATACCGGATACTTAGTAAGTGAATCTGATAAATCCAAATTACCATTAGCACCTGGTATATCAATAATTTTAGTTTTTACTGTTGGTGGATTGAATAACGGACGGGAAGCAGGTACCAAATGCCAGTCATCCCACGTATTCTTATCACCGAAAGTAATTGAATGATACATTTAGACACTCCTTCCTACCATTACTGCCCTATTTCCAAGAGCTTCATCCATATCTGTCACTAAGGCACCTACAACAGTGCCAGTATCCATAACAATCTTCATATTTGAAATAGCATTTGCTAAATCGGATACATCACTCCTTAAATTATCAAATTCATCAGCTAATCCTTCAGTCATAGACTTAGTTGCATTTTGAATTATTCCATTATTCGAACTGTTTCCAATGTCAATACTGCTAGCCAAACGCATTGAACGCTGTGAATATAACATGCTATCAATCTGACTAACGCCATCTGTAATATCTGACAAATCAAGAACTGGCCTAATCGTTGGATCTGTTTCCATTTCTGAGTCTAATCTATCTGCGATTCCAGATATAGCTTTAGACATACTATCCACTGCTGTTTCTCCAACATTAGCAGAAGCATCTGCAACTAATCCGGCATACTGATTTAAACCCTGTGCCATACCTTCGTCCGAAAATCTACCAACTTTAGCAAATTCCTTAGAAGGGGAATGGATACCGAGTAAACTCTTAGCTCCATCTAACGCTCCTTTAGCAACATCTTTTGCCGTATTTACGACACCTTTTGCTGCACTAGAAATACCGTCTTTCAAACCGTCCATAATATCTTTACCAACATCTATAAATTTTGATATAAATCCTTTGATTCCGTCAACGACTTTCTTAATTATATTTTTAGCAGCATTAATTACATCATCAACTTTACTAGATATTCCATTTCTAACTTTATACATAAGTTCTTTACCACTTGATAAGAACTCACTAGCTTTATCACCAATAGCTGATACGCAGTCGGATATAACTGTCTTGGCTCCGTCTATAACACTTGACGCAACTTTTAATATACCATCCTTTATATTTTTCATTAATTCTTTACCTTTTTCCAAGGCATTTCCCATAAAGCTACCAATACCACTTATTACTGAAGTGAATACACTCGTAACACATGATAACAAGCTAGACAGCATATTCCAAATACCTTCTATTAATCCAAGAATTAAATTTAAACCGATATCTGCAAATACAGTCGACGGTGAATGAATACCAAAGAATGCTAATACTGCTTCAAGTAAGGATAGCATAAGATTGAGTAAGGCATCACGGATTCTAGGAGCATTATCCACCAATCCTTTAGACAAACCATCGATTAACCCTATTACAACATCAATACCAGCCTGAATAATGTCGGGTATCTTAGCAGTTATAGCTTCTAATACCTGAATAATGGTATCGACAACTATCGTTACGATAGGTGAAATATTATCTCTAATACCTTCTAATAATTCTATAAGCATATCCATAACAGACTGTATAATCGAAGGTAAATTCTCAACCAAAGCGGCTAATATATTTGCAATTAAAGTTAATACCTGAGGTATCAAAGCATTTAATGAAGTAATTATAGCAATACCTAACTGTATAACCGTTTGACAAATAGTATCTGCTGAATTACCAATTGTTTCAAATAACGCAATTAATCCTTCGCCTACTTTAATTGATATCTCTGGAATTAAACTTACAAAAGCTTCAATACCTAATATAAGTGCGGTTATACCAGCAGTTCCCGAAATAGCTAATGCCGACAAACCAGCAGATAATGCTAATACTCCAGCTCCACAAGCCAAAGCACCAACACCGAGTAAAGCCACTGCTCCACTCAAACCTAAAATCGCAGGAACTATAGGAGCTAATAATAATCCAGCAACACCTATAACAGTAAATACTCCAGCTAAAGTTAATAATGCCTTACCAATTTCTTTTAACGGCATTTTACCTAACTTACTCAATACTGGGCATAAGATAGCTAAAGCTCCAGCAGCAACCAATAATGCTGCAGAACCAGAAAGTGTTCCAGTCATAAGATTTAATGCAATAACTAATTCAGCTAACGCACCAGCCATTACAAGAAGTCCTTTTCCAATTTCTTCCCATGACATACTACCAAATGATTGTGTCGCACTTGCTATAATGTTTAATGCAGCACCTACTGCAACTAATCCAGCTCCGATAACAATTGCATTATTCGGAATAAGCTTAATGGCTACCCCGGCAATCGTTAAAGCACCAGCCATAGCAGTCAAACCTTTAGCCAATGTTGCTAAATCCATACTACCGAATTTCTCGACAGCTTCTCCAAAGATTAGCATAGCTGCCCCAAGAACAACCATTCCTGTTGATGTAGTAATAACGCCACTCGCATTTCCCGTAAGTTTAGTAAATACACCTAATTCAGTAAGTACAACACCAACTGCGGCAAGACCCTGAATCATTCCTTTCGTATCCATTCCAGCAAACTTACCAACCGCATTAGCTAAGATGTTAATAGCTTCAGCAAGAGTCATAAGTCCAAGTCCTTTACCAAGACTTACATTGTCCAAATCAGCTACTTTCAAGAAAGCTGCTAATTCAGCACATAGCACTCCTACACTAATTAAACCTTTTCCTAATTGTTCAACACTCATTGCTCCCAACTCTTTTGTTGGTTCAACAAGTAATTTGATGGCTACTGCAAATGCAATTAAACCAGTAGCTCCTTTCATCATCCGTTCACTATTAGACGATAATTGTTTAGCACTCAATACAAGTATCTCTGATAAACCAGCAATACCAACTAAGCCTTTAAATATACCATCCCAATCTAACTTAGCAAGTGATTTACAAGCAGATGTGAGTAACAAAATTGCACCTGACATAAGTATCATTGTGGTTGCCGCTTTTTGTGTTTCAGAAGCATCAATTTTTGATACCATTTTGAATGCAGTTATCAGCTCTATGAACTCAGTCGTCATAGCAGTTAATGCTGTTGTTAATTTCTGTGAATCGACCATGGACAATGCAATTAACGAAGCGGAAATAATACCAATTGCAACTGCTATCTTAACTAATGTCTTCGCTTGGATGTCTTTCTGCCAAGCTTCAAAACATCCTTTAACACCATCGAGAATATCCTTAATACTTCCAAGCATTCCACCGGCATTTTCTGTGATGTCACTTAAGCCATCCATAAATTTCTTGATTCCAACACCAATTGCTACAAGAACTCCACCATTTACCAAATCAAGTAAACTATCGAAGTCTGCTGTGCTTATTCTATCGGAAATAGCAGAACCAACTTTATCTAATGCTCTACCAATGGCAGTTGCTAATCCTAAGAAAATTGGAGATAATTTTTTCAAGAATTCCCATAAACCACTAAATACAGATTTTATTCCATTAAATAATGTAGTTAAAGGTTGAAATCTAGTACTTACTTTGGTTGTTAACTTATCAATACCTGATGTATCAACTTCGCCAAACTGCCCAAAGAATCCTTTTATCTTCTCTAACGCTCCAGATACAGCTTCTATAATATTAGAAAAGGCATCTCCAATAGATATACCTGTAATACTTTTAAATATTGAATTAATTTTTCCTGGAATACTTAGTAAGAATTGAACAGCTGTGTCAACTGCTTTCTGGAAAATTCCAGTCTTTTTAATTGTTTCATCTAATTTTGTAAGAAATTCTGCGAAACTATATGTTGCACCTAATACTCCTCCTCCAATTGGAGAAATAGCACTAAGAATAGAAGAACCAAGGTTAACCACGCCTATTTTAATAGCAGTAATAGCTTGTTTACCAATGTCTAATATAGCAAAGAATCCTTTAAAAACATTCTTAATTTTTTCAGCAGTCTCCTCACTAACAGTCATTTTTGCTGTAAGTTCTTTTAACTTAGCTGTAAAATCCGCTAGCTGTTTACCTGTTATTGGTGGAAATATTTCTCTAAAAGCTTGAGCAGCTGGCTTCACAACACTTGCAATACCAGAAATAGCGTTCTTTAAAGCTTCAATCAAGTCTGTTCGACCACCTAAATCTTTCCACTCCTGTAACATAGTATTACGAGCTTTTGATTGAGCATCGATAAATCCACCTACAACATTAGAAACTTCAGTCCATAAAGCTTTTGCTTCATCAAAGTTACCAAATACAATTTCCCAAGTTTCAGCCCAACCAGAACCTACTGCTTCTTTTAACGTATCTATTAACTGGGTAAATGTCTTTACATCTTGAGCTGCGGCAAATGCTTTCTTACCAATTTCAGTGGTTTCATCGGCATAATCCCCTAAAGTCTTTGTTAAGACATCAGTGGTCATCCATTGATAACTCAAACTGTCGTTAAAGTTATGAGTTGCGTCGATAAGGTCATCCATTGTACTACCTTGTATATTAGTAGTTAATACCTTGTACATTCCATCGGCAGTTTTTTCAAGTTTACCAGCTGCTACGGCTGACTCTAATAATTGTGTCTTAAATTCTACTGTTGCCATATTAGCATTTTCAATGGATTTCCAGTCTATAAGTTTTACATAACCGGCTGATAAAGCCTGAGCAAAGTTATACATCGCTCTTGATGCTTCCTGCGCATTGGCTCCTGATACTGCTGCAACATTAGCTACACCCTGAATAGCTTTTACCGAATTATCAAGACTAACACCAGCATTTGTAAATTTACCGATGTTAGTTGTCATGTCAGCAAATGAATAAATTGTCTTATCTGCATAAGTATTTAATTCATTTAACTTATCCATAACTGTTTCGAGAGGTGCTCCTGTACCAGCCATAATTGTCTGAACAGAATCCATCTTTAATTCGTATTCTTTAAAACCATCCATAATAGGATCTAAAGACAAAGATCTAAGCATCTGCTTTCCAGCATTAACAACTGAATTTGTAATATTGGCTAATGCCGTTATAGCAATAACCTCAAACGCGGAAAACTTATGCTTTACAGTTTCAACAGCATCGCCTAACATTCCTATATTAACTTTTTTAGCAGCCGCATCAATGTTTTCCAAACCTTTAGCAGAGCCATTAAGATTTAAACTTTGCTTTAATTTTTCAAGAGTTCCTAAACTTGTTTGTACATTCGACTCAAAATTTTTGTTATCAAACGACATTTCAACAACTCTTGAATCAACTGTCGTACTCATAATTTAGTTACCTCCTCCCAAGCATCTTTTGCTAATTTATCAAAAATAGGTTGAATGGCAGGATTGATATAATCTCGCCCCTGCACATATCCACCGTTTCTTGTACCATGTCCATACTGCAAAATAATTGCAATAGGAACTCCATTTTGAATATTTGTATTATTAAATTTGATAGATACTCTGTTTGACGAGCGTTCTATTAAGTATTCCCAAGATGTCGCTGTTAAACCTGTATCTCGTGGCGTTGCAGACGAAAGAGCCTGAACGCCTTCGCGACCGATTCGGTCTAGGTCTCCTACTTTAACAACTTCCTTTACTCTCTCAAAATAACGATTGAGTTTAGAAAAGTTACCCTTTTGTCTGAACGTTATCATTTATTGTCTCCTACTTAACTCTAATCTTTGTACCGGCATAAATAAGATTTGGATCGTTAATACCGTTAAGACGCACAAGATTGTCAACGGTAGTACCATTAGCAGCGGCGATTTTTGATAATGTATCACCAGACTGAATTGTATAGTATTTCTTTTCTACTTCACCATTTACAATTCCCTGCACTTCGGAATAACGGTCTCCCAAGACAGCCTTTCTTGTATCACCATTGCCATACTTTCCAGAACGAACTTCATTTGCCAAATCATTAGCAGAAGCTTCATAAATATGGTTAACGAAACTCTGCACCTCATCATATCGTGTTCCAAGATTAGCTCTTCTGTCATCTCCATCTCCAAATTCTCCTCTCATAGTTCTTTCAACTAATTCAAGAGTAGAACCGTCTGGAGTATTAACTACTGGCTGAGGTTTTGGTTCTGGTGTTGTGTTTTCTCCATTTACAGTGGCATATGCTCTCCAAGCATCAGCATCACCATAAAACTTATCAAGATCAAGATTTCCGTTGTATCCACTAATACAACCTACTGAGCTGTACTGTCTAATAGCACACGCATAAGCCCCCTCATTCCAAGGTGTCTCCTGGTATCCAGTTGGTGTGTAATTCGGATACTGTGCAATCCATAATTCGTAATCACCAATTCCATCAATTCTTTCCATAGCACTCTTCTGAATATAGACAAGTGGTTTTACACCAGTCTTAGAAAATACATAATCGCAGAATCCCTTAACCCAATTGAAATCGTTCTTACCAAATGTTGGATTACACTCTCCTTCCCAATCAAGACAAAGGATAGCTTCACCAACACAATTTCCAACAACATCAAGGAAATGATTTGCTTCTGCAATATAATCTCCACCCTCTGCATAGTGGTAACATCCAAGAAGCTTTCCATTTTCTTTTGCCTGCTGATACTGTCTAGCAAAATCTTTGCTGACAAATCCTGTACCCTGAGTAGCTTTCATAATTACAAAATCAGCGGCAACAGCAGATAAATCAATACCTTCCTGCCAACCACTGATATCAATGCCATTAAGTCCCATATCATAACCTCCTTTTAATGAGTATGTTTCTTTCTTCGAGCAGCATTAATTGCAGCATTTCTGCTATACAACTCTTTCTTACTCATTTTCTTCTTAGGTTTATTCTCTTCGCTACATACCTTGATTAATGTGATTAATCTATTCAAATGCCACTTTTGGCATTCCATTGGTATGTTGAAAGATATCATCCAATAATAAAGAAGTTCTGCTGTGATTTGTTTACTGCTACTTCCATTCTTTTTCTCTTCATTAAACCAAGTGGCAGTCATTGGATCTTCTATGTATTTGTGAATGTCTTCTAAGTTTTTGTTAGTGAGATAATTATAAACCTCTGGGTCGACATTCTGTGTCAATGTCATGCATCTCACATAATCTATTGTCTCTTCCGTTGTTTTCTTTTCTTTTGTAAGAAATGGTTTATGCCATTTAGACTCCCATTTTGAAAGAGAGACGAGAGAATGTTCAATTACTATCGTCTGCTCTTTTGAATAGATAAAAATGTTATTCTTTGCATCCCATAATTCCGCAGATGGAATAATAATTTTCTTAGGCATACTCTCAATCCCTTCTTATGTATTCTTTCACTTAAGCATTAGTTACCTGCTGTAGTGATGACGGAATAATAGCATTAACAAATTCAGCTGCTGCCCCATCCTTTGTGCAGAGTTCCATCATAAACTTGCTATATGCTTCGGTCTGCATAAATTTTCTTGTAAGTTCTTCACTCTTAATGAACTCACGACCATCTGGAGATTTAACACCATATGACTTCTTGATGAAATCTTCAAATGTTTCCATAATCACAGGAATATCCTGAGCTGCGATAATACGATTAATCTTTTCAGTCAAACCACCTTTCTCCATAAGTTCAAGCTTCAATGCTTCTGCCTCATTAAGATTGAAATAGTGGTCCTCAGTACGAGTTGTTCCATTATAATCAACGAATGTAATTGTCTTCTTTAACATGTTTTATTTTCTCCTTTCAAATATGAAAGCGCACCGCCAGCCTATACTGAATACGATGCACTAACAAATAGTTTATTTAATTATTACAGTTATTAACCCTGAGCCTTAGTCATAAGCGTAATAACTTCAGCAGGAAGTGGAAGTCTAGCTTCCTGAGTCTCACTACCAAATAGAATATCTTTCAGTGCAGTAAGCTTTGCAGCTTCTGTCTTAGTACTATCAATAGTAAGACAAGCAGTCGCCTTAGCACCAGGTACTTCTACAGGAGTTGTACTAAGCTCCCAAGAAAGAGTCATAGCATCTGGAGACTCATTTGTAGTGCTGTGTTCCTTCTCTGAAGGAGCTGCAAGTGCATTATAAATGAGATGAAGTTTATATCCGTGCTCTGAACCATCGGTATCATTACCGATAAGAGTCATACATACAAATCCAAATTCTTTACGGTTCTGCTGACCTGCATAAACTCCAGGAGCAATTTCCTTACTACCATCACACTCATCAAACTCCTCTGGGGACTGATAAGCCTCAATAGTTGCACCATAATCTTCAGCAGAAATAAGATTTAAATATTTCTTATTATCAGCATATAGAGGAGTAGCTTCTGCTCCAGAAGGACTCTCTGTAAAAGCGGTTAATCCATCCCAAGCTACACCTTTTGGATATGTTCCATCAGAAGACTTAGGATAAAGTACACCATTAGATACACCAGTTTCATAAAATTTTTCACCAGTCTGATCCCAAACTAACTTACTCATAGTTTGTATTCCTCCTTTTAAAATGTTATTTTGTATATATCATGATTTAAATCGTCTGACGTAAAATGAGTAACAAATTTCGCAGTAGGTAACTTTGAAACTTTATCTACAATTTCACTATCTGGATTTTCATCAATGACTGTTATTTCATATGCATACTGTTGTGCATACACTCCGTTATTAGCGAAGTTATTTCTAATATCATCTCTGCTATACTTTATAGCTGGATAATGCATTCTTATAGATTCTGGGGGTTGATAATAAACATTTCTTGAACCTAGAATTTTAACAAGAATTTCATGTAATTCCAATCGCTTATTTTCAAATCTACTGTTCACCGCTGTTATACACCTCCCCAATTGTAAGATTAAGGCGCGGGTATTGAACCTCAACATTAGAGATTTTCCACTTCGCGCCCATAAATTCTATATACAACATCGAATGAAAGTTCTCATTAGCAAATGGGTCAGCTACAATACTAATCTCATTTGACACAATAATGTTATCATTGAGGTTTCCTGAAGATTGAAGTTTACGAGTGTTTCGAATAATATCACCGAAGTATTCTCGTTCAGTTATTCTCTTTTTCCACACGCCCGGCTTAACCTCTTCAGATATGGCGTAGCCGATTTTCCCATAATATTTTGCCATTTTGAATTTTCTCCTATTTTATACGGATTGTATTAGGAAGCGCTAAGTGCTTCAAATTCAACCTTAACAATTGTGTCACTGCTGACATTAATACATGTTGCTACGTTACCTTCAACCTTAACAGGTGAAAATACAACATCACCAGATACGATAATAAGACGTCTCTTAGTGAAAATATCGATAAGCTCAGCTTCTGTTACCTGAGTCTTTGTAGAACCTGTAGATTCATGATAAAGTTTATTATCTGTAGAATCTCCATATACTATATAACTTGCTACATTCTTATCATTAGCATCATCATAAACTTTCTTCATTTTTTTATCCTCCATTTTATATAAATAAAGACTCCGAGTTTTAGAATTTCACCTACTCCTCAGAGTCAAAACAAGTATACTATAAATTATCTGTAATATTACTCAGCTTTTCTAAGAACTACTGCTGAGTATGGACGTGTAAGACATCCTGACTGTCTCTCTTCCATAAGATACTTCTGCTGATTGTAATCAATGTCAAAGTCATCGAAGAAATTCTTCTTACCAGCATTCTTCTGACCAACATTGTAGTCTGCGAGGTCAAGAGCTACTCCATAAATATTTGCAGGAATAATATTTCCAGGAACTCTTACGATTTTCTTAAATCCCATAGCACCAGCTACTTCATCATCATCCTTGTAAAGTCTATGTCCAAATTCATCCTTAAGAAGACGGATCTTAGTAACAAGCTTCTGGTCCATAAACGCGATAGTGTTACCAGAACCCTGATAATCGTCCATAGCTATCATTGCTTCGTCAACAATAACATCCTGAATTTCTTTACCAGCAGGAATAGTAATATCAACCTTGATCGAATATAAATCTGCATCTTTAATTACAGGAATGATGCAAGCCTCGTCAACTTTATCTTCATCAGAAGATGAACGTCCATCACCGAAAATATAAGCACGAGCTTTTTCTTCATCAAACTTAATAGACATTTCTTCCTTAATCCAAGGAATTACATCAAAATCTGCATCAATTAAATCATCGCGATCAAATTTCTGCTTCTTATAAATAGTTGTAGGGCTGACAGATCTCTTTAAGAGCTTAAATACTTCTTCCTTCTTATATTTACCCTTGATATAACCCTTTGCACGAGCCTCATCTTCTGTGATATCGGCAAACTGCATACGAACCTTAGCAAAAGGAGTGTTGTGAACACCCTTCATAATAGTTTCTATCCAACCAGTAGACTGATTGTTAATAAACTGAGGTCTATCATAGATATCTTTTTCTTCACTGTTAAGATATTCAATATTCTCAATACCGTAATCAGTAGCATGAGCCATAAAACTATCCTTGAGTGATCCATAGCTCTTCGCATTTTTAAGGATTTCATTAAGTCCATCGTGAATTAGTGTATCATTTGTGTTATCATTATCAAATATGTTATGCTTCATTTCAGCATCCTCCTCTTCATCTTCTTCATCATTAGATTCTTCAATTACTCTAGCAAGTAATGCATATAAAACATTCTGCTGTTCTTCGGTCATAGAATCAATCACATCCTGAACCGTTTTCTCATTATCATTTGCCATTTTTGAATCTCCTTCCTTATTATTTTTACTATATTTAATCTCTTTATCATCATTTGAATGTGATAAATAAATATCCTCACCAGTATAGATAATGGCTTCTTCTTCGCCATTATCAGAATGGGTTAAAATAGTGTCTATAAATGCACCAGGATTAGCTCCGGCATGTACTAAACTAACTTCACGTATAACACCATGAACTACATCTGACGCGACTTGTTTTAGCTGGTTTGCATAGATAGAAAGCGCCTTAATATCCCCATGCTGTACCAAAACTTTAGCAACCTGCCCAGATGATGTATCATTAAATTTTCCATAACAATATACACCTTCATCTTTGTTCTTTAATAACGCATGTCCTAAAACATTTTCTGGTTCCCCATGAGAATGATTCCATACTAATGGAACTTCAAGACCATCGCAATCTTTAAAAGCGTTATGTCTTATTGTTCTACCATCAGAGCATTTAAGATCATTTTTGGTGGCCCATCCACTGAAGTCATAATCATACTCCATTTTGATTTTCCTCCTTATTTATTCTTTAATTAATCGTTCTGCTTTATCTTTTGTTTCTTCATCCACATTATTAGTAGGATTAACCTCAGTATTATCCGAAGGCTGACTAATATTACTATTCATTAGTTTATCAGCTTTTGGGTCGTCTGATGGTTTCATAGCTATAATTTGTCTTATTTCGTTAGATGAAAGTATTTCATTACGTGTAAACTTATCAGCTATTTCAGCCATATCACTGAGTGTAACAAGTTTAAATGGATTACGGAAGAAAACGATTGATTGTAATTGTGATCTGGCAGTTTTTGTTAAGAATTTTCTCTTCATCTCATCAACTATTGCTGCCATTATTGGTTCGATAGTACGACTATAATAATTCAACATAGTTTTTTCATCTGCAGTACCATCTAATATACTTTGAGTGATACCTAACTGGCTATATAGCATACTCGTTAAATATTCAATCTGGTTCATTAGATTATTTTCTACAGCTCTATTTAACTGTGTTATATGTTCTGTACCATCAGTATATGCAATGCCATATTTAGAACCGGATAATTGTTCTTCTATGGCTTGTCGCCTCTCTTCAGCCTGCTTACGCCTAGCTTCGGTTTTAATAACATATGGCAATTGAATAATCAAATCTAATTTTCCAGAACTACTTTGTTCATCCACAGCATCTAAAAGATTTAATTTTCTAATTAATCTTTGCATTGTGGAATTTGGTTCGTTCATTACAGCATATAATGGATTTTCGACAATACCAACTGCTGATTTATTAATATTGATATCCTGTTTACATCCAGTTTTTTCGTTGTAAACATTAACTGTTACATAATAGGGATACCAATCTGTTATTTTTCCAGTACGAAAAGTCTCAATATCATATGAACCAGTAATTTCTGGATTATCAGTAGTATCGACGGGTACAATAGCAACACTACCTTCATCAAGCATTGACATAACAATATCTTGTCGAAATGCTCTAGCTGTTTGATCTATGTTTGCCTCTAATGTTAAACAATTATTTAAAGAAGAATTAATATCAGTTATATATCTACCATTTTTATCTACTCTAACATGTCTAATATCAATTGCTGCTACATCCATTGCTATTCTGTTGTACACTGATGTAACTATAGAACGTTCATTTCCCCTTGAAAATCTAACTCTATCTGGTCTATAATATCCATATCTATTTCCACTTGAGTATTTTCTAGATGTTGGATCTTTATTCATAAATGCATTCCATGCATGCATTAATCTATCAGTAAATATTGGCATGACATTACCTCCCAATCTTATTATTTAAACTTTTCTTCATCTACCCATTTATCATAATAATTATCTGGATTCCATTCTAAATTATCATCAAAATCAATACTTACATAATCATTATTTTTTAAATACTGTTTTGCAATATCAATATGCTCTGTTATTTTTAAATCTTTTATTTTAGCATCTTTAAGGTCACCGTTTACAAATTTTTTTACTTGTTCTTCAGCATACTTACGTTTATTATCAGCAGCCCTCATTGATGCTCTATCTAGTTCCTTTGCTTTCTTGGTATTTAAATATTTATTATACTTGTCATCATCATTTATATATTTTTTTTCAGACATTAAACGTTTCTTTTCAGCATCAAAAGCTTTTTTAGATAATTCTTTATACTTAGAATCATTAATCATTTTTTTATTAAAATCTGATTTAGCTTTTTTATAGTTTTCTCCGGTTCCTTGTCTATACGATTTAAATACAAATGAACCGCCGTTCTTTCTATCTTCTTTATAAGTTTTTTTAACGGCCTTTTTCTCCATTTTTTGTATTTGTTTACCATATCTCTTCTTTCCAGCAGCTGTTAAACTACCATCTTCATTCTGGTATCTTCTCACACCCCATTTTTGGCCTTTTATACCATGATGTTCGATGTATTCTGTTCCATCAAGAGATAAGTATTCGCCTTGACAAGTATGAATAATAATATTATACATTGTTATCCTCCTATTTCTTTGACATGGCAGTATCTTTATCTTAAATTTCTTGGTATTCTCTTCATATCAGAAATGCTAAGATTAGCTCTCATCGGATTAGTACCGATTACATTATCACCATTTACTTCATAAAATATACAACCTACAGAACCATCATCGGTAATCCTTATAATAATAGAGTTCTCTTTAACCCAATAACATTCTGGTTTAACAGGTCCAATAGCTTTCTTCAAAGTAGTAATTGCATTTATTAAATTATCATTCATAATTTATTCTCCTTTCGTTTTATTTATTGCAGCTAATAATAAATCTGTCGGCTGTGCATCGTTTAATCTAGAATATTGTGTTCTATTTGGTATTATCATATTACATAATTCATTATTTTTAATTTTTTTACCAAACTGACCATCATATATAACAACTTCAGATCCTTCTTTTTTCCAAAATACACTATGGCCACCACCCAATCTCCAAAACACAGTAAGATTACCATATGAACCATCTGATTCTTTTTCAAGAGTGCTGATAATATCTTTTGATTTTCGTGCCTTTATTTTTTTAAATGAACCTTCGGAAGACCATATTTTATCAATATTCTCTGTGTAAAATCCATCAGTAAGGGTTTTATTTGCCTGCACGTCATATCCTTTTTCGCGCATAGCCATAGCTGTCGTACATAGCATGCAGTTGGTAGTTGTACCTGGATCAGGATAATCTGGATTTACTTTTTTCATATTTTCTTCAGTTGACATTTTTGTTTTCAACTTTGGAATATTTTCAAGTTTTTCTATGTCTCTATTGTCATATAAATCTTTAAGTGCCTTAAAGTTTTTCTTTGTAGCCAATCTGTTTACTACTGTGGTGATAACTTTATATTCCATTTTGAATTTTCCTCCTTCTTCTGCTAATTTTTTAGTTATTAAAATATTCATCCCTAAAACTTATAATTTGGTTTAACTCAAATTTAACATAATCAGTGTCTATATCTTTTAAATCCGATATTTTTGTATCAGAAGCAGCAGTAATTATCTTTTTGCCCATATCTTTTAAAACAGAATCATACTCTTTTTCTAATTTTCCAGATTCTTCTTTATATTGTTTTAAGGCCTTATCATAATATTTATTTCCAGGTCTCCATTCATAATGAAAAAAACCATACTCAGGATCACTATCACCAGGATTTTCTTTAACATATTGTTTATATGCTATAGATGCATTTTTACTAGTTTCTCCCAAAATATCATTTTTCAATGAACTTATTTGCTTATTTAAAGATCTTGCTTTTAAAGTATCTTGTTTTACATCGTCATCAAATAAAACATTTTTCCTTGTTGTTTCTATTTCTTCATCTTTTTGTTTACGTAATAAGTCCCGTTTTTTACTATATTTATTTTCAATAGCGTTAACTTTATCCAAATATTTATGTGCTTTGTCTGTAAGTTTTCTGTCTTTTGTATACCATTCATTATCTTTTAATTTTGGTATAGCATCTATTTCTTTTGATTGCTGATCGCGTAATTTATTAATTTTTTTATCAGTATCATATTCCCAAGTTACAAATTTTCTCGCAGAATCAGAATATCTTTTCTTTCCAGCATTTGTTAAACTACCATCTTTATTCTGGTATCTTCTTACGCCCCACTTCTGACCTTTTATACCGTGATGTTCAATATGTATCCCCGAATCATAGGAGAAGTACTCACCTTGATTGGAATGTATGATAATATCAGCCATTTGTTTCCTCCTTACTACTCGAAAGCATCTCGATTTAATTTGTAAGCAACGTACGCATCCATCATAGCCGCCACACAGTCAATCTTATGCTCATACCTTTTCTTCCATAATTTTCTATTTCCATTTGTATCCTCTAAAGTTACGCAATTACCCATACAGAAAGTCATTAACTCTTCATCGAATATTAATAATCTTTCTTCTGATAATTTCTTCAACTCTCCAAGTGGTACAGATTCTGTTTTAGCACCCTGAATAACTTTTTCGATTCCGAAAGGTCCATTCTCAGATTGCCATCTTTCAACAAAATCTTTTGCATTGTATGGGTCAAAACCAAAGCATCGAACATCATAGCCACTCTCAACAATGTGAGCATCTAAATCATCATAAACTTGGAACATGTCTAAAACTGTTCCATCCATAACAATTAAGCTACCTTCATTGATGAATTGGTCATATTTAATTCTCATAGCTGCTGGTAATTTCATTAGAGTTAACTCTGAAATATACGCTCTAGTCTTAACACCGAATGCTCCACGAGGAAGTGGAAATAGAAATGTAAATGCACAGAAGTCATCACCTTGAGAAAGGTCGGCTCCCATAGCACAAGGCATTTGCCAAAAGTCTCTCTTCTTATGAGGAAGAGTTTCTTCATATGTGAAGTAATAAGTATAACCCTCCATAGGTAAACCAAATCTCTTTGCTAAGATATCATTTCGTGCCGCAGGAGCTTTTTCAGCTCTTTCAACATCTAACTGATAAGTTTCATAGGAAACAGTCTTACCAATGTTAGGATTTGCTTTTATCCACATATCCGGATTATTTACTTCATCAATATTATCCAGTTTATACCACCAGATTGAAACATGAGGATTGATGTAATCGCCTTTAAGGATGTCCATCAACTCCATTTTGATTGTATCGCCAGAACCATTACGAACAGTACCTTCTGAGCTAGTTGCAATAATCAAGTAGCCATCAACTTTAGAAGCACCTTGTTCAATTGCACCAATAACATCTTCTCTGATGTCTCCAGATAACCATTCATCAACAGTTGCAATTTTACATCTCAATCCCTGAAGTTTGTTTATAGACATTGGTCTGATTTCTATTAAAGAACCAGTTAAGAAATTTTCTATTCCTTTCTTTGTAGAAGCCAGTTTCATACGATTTGCTTTATTACCTGTGGTATTCTGCAAAGAACCATCAGTTAGAAACTTGAATAATGGGCCTCGCGAACGAGTGATAGCAGTTCGAATAGGCGACATAACTTCGTCTGCTTGTTTCATAGTAGGAGCTGTAGTAATCTGATGAGTCGTACTCGTATCAACATTCTCAAAGTATGATTGAATACAACTGTCGTAAATTGACTTTGCTGCTCCTCGACCTACTATTAAATACTGTTTATTAGTTAATCGTTTCTTAACAGTCTTTGTCACATAATGACCTCCACCACCATCTTTATTTGGTTCGTACACACTTCTTTCAACAAAGTAATACCAACCAAATACTTGTTCGCCCCACAGTTTAAATGAATCTAATAAATTCAAATCTGAACCATCTGTTAATGTCAGCTCATTTTCACAATAAGCTATCCATCCTTCAACTGCTTCGTCATCATAGTAAACTCCAGGATTAGCGATAAGGTCATCAATACGATTCATCTCCATTGAGATTTCGCGATTAACTGGTATTTCGCCTCTTATTACGGCATCTCTAAATTGTCCGTAATAAATAGGAACGGCAGTGTTTGATAATGCCATAATTTATTCTCCTTTACTTTTGTTATTGTTCGCAGTATTAACATATCCTTTTATGGAGGTGATAAAATATGAGACTAACAATAACTGATAATATGTGTGCAATAACACGAAAGGTAATCAAAGATTTTAATGCACTTACAGATGAAGAATTCTTATATAAATATTATTGTAAGAAATCTACATATTATAAAAGAGTATTAAAATATAAAGATCCTTATATGAATGCACCATTAGCAAAATTTGGTAAATTTTTAGCTAAACATATGAAATAACCAGGTAAGAGAAGAGTGTATATTACATGTACTCTTCTTTTTTTTACCTAATCATAATCATATATTTCACGTTCTGGTGTATACCATAATCCGGTGTTAAAATTATGTGATTTTAAGTATTCTCTACCAGCTTGTGTATCTTCAAATCCGAGGTCTTTTAAGGCAGCACCATAAGATTCATCTAATAACTTATTCATTTTCTTCAAGTGAGATGAATATTTACCGCCACCTTTCCATACCTGTTCAAAAAGTTTGTTAGTATTGGTGTTCCCGTTTTTACGATTTGCTTTATTAAATTCTTTTTGTAATTTTCTAGTATTGTATTTTGAAACTTCAGAATTTTTTCTCTTCTTTCCAGCAGCTGTTAAACTACCATCTTTATTCTGGTATCTTCTTATGCCCCACTTTTGACCTTTTATACCATGATGTTCAATGTATTCTGTTCCATCAAGAGATAAGTATTCACCTTGACAAGTATGTATAATAATATTATACATTGTCATCCTCCTTTACTTTTGTTAAGGTCTAGTCTTAGTGATAATTTTCTTAATCTTATTGTAATCGTCATTGATAATCTTCTTAATCTTATCGGAATTGTTATGGATTGTTAGTACTGTAGTAGTCAAAGCAGCAACTGTTGTACTATCTTTGACTATTTTATCCACATAATCTTTTCCAGTCTTCACATCTTTACTCGATAAGGCAGCGTACTGCTGTTCTAGTTGTAATCGATTAATTTTTGCTCGTAACTCTGCATCGCTCATAGACTCAACACTTTTATTTTTACTTTTATCATGAGCTTTATTGTGGTCTTCGCGATTATTTGGACCAGCAATTGCGGTCTTACTTTTGGATCTATTCTTATCGGCAACTCTTTGTACAGCTTCTGCCTCTTTAATATATCCGTTCTTTCTTAAATTATCAGCATCACGTTGGGATGCATCTGCTGCTCTTTCATATCTATCTCTACGTTTTTTACCAGCATTTGTTAAACTACCATCTTTATTCTGGTATCTTCTTATGCCCCACTTTTGACCGAGGATACCATGATGCTGTAATGAATTATTTTCCATCTTTATTTTCCTCCTCTTGTTTCGTATCAGCCATAATTGTTAAGCGCCATTCTAGTTCTCCAATCATACGATTGATAGATTCAATTACTGCTGAACTTAATGGTGGGTCAAACAATAACTTTACTTTTAAATAAATAAAAGACCTTACTGATTCCAATCTAGGATCATCACCGATAAAGTCTTCCCATTTTGACGTGTTATCCGAAATCGAAAATCCTTTTGTTGGTCCTATTCCTAATTGAGTAAGAACTGATAGCGCGGTATTAATATGCATGATTAAATCCGAATCAAAGTGGGTATACTCTTTCTGGATACCAAGTAATTTCTTAATAGAATCAAGTATACTTTCCATCTTTAGCCTCCTTTACTTAATCTCGATAAATTTCTTCATACAAAAGCCATCTATTCCGGTTGCAGTGCATACATGATGAAAATCCTTAGTAGACTCTTCATCAATAATCCGTACTTTTATTCCAGCAGGAATCTCGGTAACAATAGCAGCATCAGAAGATGGTCTCTTACGAACATTAAGTTTTACACAATCAACTACAACACCCGTTCTAGGCTCTCTTACTTTTGACTGCTTCTCAGTATTATCATCATGCTTTTCTACAACTACATCCTTCTTAATTTCTTTGCTCATGTATTTTACCTCCAATCTTAATGTCTCCATGGACATGTATCATTTCTTGTTCGCTGAATTGGATTCTTTGATAAGTTGTTTGAATTTCCATAATGTATAGCATTGTGTGTATTCAAAGTTGTACAAATCAAATAATCTGGATTCAGCAAATATTCAGTTACATCCAATATATCTTCTACACGAATAGGATTCATATGATGAATAATAATCTTTCCATAAATATCGTATCCGTCTAATCCTAAGTCACATCCATTATCTCTTACGATTACTTTATCTCTTATCAATTTCCATTTCTGAGAACGATAAAAATGCTGATTCATGAATCTATCAAAACCAAAAGTATCATCACCAACAGAACCATTCAACTTTAAATATTCAAATCGTTCCTCAAAAGTTGGAAGTTGAATTAACTCTTGATAAGTTCTAATTATCATTAGTAGATTCCTCCGCACCACTAGCAACACCAGAATATTTCTGAAATGCTTTAATGGCATCTTTATAAAGTTTCTCAGAACTCTCGCTAGAATTAACTGCTTGAGTCTTAGCTTTTGTTAATTCGTTTTCTAATCGTAATTTCTCCTGTTCTAGTTTAGCCATTGACGAACCGAGTTTAAGAAAATGACTTATTACTTGAGAAGATGCGGTTCCTTCTCTTAATTGCTTTTCTGCCAAATCGACAGCTAAAGAAATCATCTGATTTTCCCTAGCCTGTGGTGTCAAGGCTGGTCGCATCTCTTTTGCTATATTGGAAGAATTGACACTTTTTGTTTTACTCACCTTTTGCCACTTCCTTTCGACTTGTTATTAGACACTTACAAATATGTTTTATGGTAGTTATTTTCAGCACTTTAATAGAACGATACGACCAGTTGAGTCTTTTCAAACCTGAAAGGAGAAAGAAGAAAGTGGCAATCTTTTTATTAACTAATCATACCGCCCTATTAAAAGGCTGAAACACTACTTAAAAATATCCCCCGGAGAATTTTTTAAG
>Ga0326513_10000160_pt1 | contig 53291 bp, 83 predicted proteins | sample 2_2465_0518_D_FD_203654 | JGI IMG/M metagenome (GOLD analysis project Ga0326513, IMG submission 203654) | Bovine rumen microbial communities from UC Davis, California, United States - 2_2465_0518 | ecosystem: Host-associated > Mammals > Digestive system > Stomach > Rumen | place: USA... | reverse complement strand
GATTCAAAAGCTTTTCTTGCACCATCTACGGCATCATCAAATGTTTTTGATACACTTACACGTATCCAATCACCCGCGCTATTTCCGTAATCTTCCATATACTTATTAAGCTGATTAAACTGTTCGGGTGTCATTTTTTTCTTTACTTTGTTCAGTTGCTCTATCACCTGATTAAAGGCTTTTTTATACTTTTGTGTTGTCCACTCGCTTGTAAGTTTTACTCCTATCTCTATTTGCCCTTCCTTGTCCTTTTGAACGTTTTTATTTACTGCGCGAACCAATTCCATTATTGTAGGATATAATTGGTCGGGATCTTTTATAGTTATAGGAACTTTAAACTCCCCGGTTTCAAGATTTATACCAGTAACATCTTTGAAAATATTTTCCTGTTCAGAGTGTATTCTTCGTGCCGCTTCTTTTAAACCTATTGTTATTTCCTCTATAGCATCATCTATATTTACATTTACTTCATCTGAAATTTGCCGCATCGTTACTTTCATTCCATTTGGAATTTGCGCTGTCGCTTTTGTAAAAACATCATTATCTCCAAACTGCTCATCTGCCTTGTTATATACATTCATAAGGTCATCAGCGGCTTTTTTAAATTGTCTAAGCAGGTTGATTCGAGCTTTGAAGTTTTCCTCGTTTAAAGTATCTATATCTCCAAAACTATCTTCGTGAACAGAAAGTGCTTCACCTACTTTACTATACTCTTTGTAAGCCTTTACGACTCCTTTTATTGCATTTTCTACATTTTTAAATTTTCCTCCCGACTTTTGCGTATAATCCTCATTTAATTCTTTAACTATCTGTTGCACATCAGACCACGCCGCTTTTAGCTGTTCGACTTTTCCAACATTCAAATCTTGCAATGTTGCGTTCGTGTTACCTATTGCAACACCCATTCCTTTAAGGTCTTTGATTGTATCAGACAGCACTTTTTTCGCTACATGATCGCCTTTAAACATAGAAGATGACGATATCTTATTAAAGGCTTCGCCAAGAGATTTTGCTAATATACTAATCTGTTTTTGAACATCTAAAAGATCTGATGACACTTCCGCTGAAAATGTGCTGAATTTACTTGACGTAAGTTTAGTTTCCGATAGCTTGTTAAACGAGCTATATAAAACCTCTAACCTATGTGTTAAATCTTTTACTTGTTTTGCAACATTATCATCTACAGAGATTGCACCTAAAGCTTCATTTATTTTTTTTAAGGAGTTATCAAGGTCTTTATATACTCCTTCGAAATTAATGCGAACATACGCATCATTTGAATGTGCCATAATATATCACCTCGCAATCAACTTATATGTAACATCCCGTAATCCTTTCCTTTAATACTATCCATAGCCCTATTAACATAAGATTGGCAATTATTTACAATATGATCTCTCGCTTTGTAAATAATATCTGCGGGAGAGGGATTCATCGGATCTGCCCCACTCCAATAACCGTGATATCCACCAAACATCACAGCCTGAAATACTTCAAGTTTATCGTCATCGTAAAGATCGCGCATATTTGAAGGAGTAAAACGAATTCCAGCACTATACTTATTTTGATTTAACCGATTCAAATAGTATTTTGTATAACTTAGGTTTAAAAAGTTATAATAATGCCTGTTGTAAACCCACGGATCGTAATCTTGATAAAATTGCAAAATAGCAAAATTTGCTACTTCTCCAAGCTCGTTGGCAGTAGTAGAAGCAACCGACTTTAATACATTTCTTGCCAACTTCTTAATCTCTCCTCTAAGCATTGTATAGTCAAAATTCTTATCAATTTTAAAAGATACCCCTACCGTTTTCATACTCCCCCTCCTAAAAAAATATCCTATTAGTTCTGACACCAATAGGATATACACATTTTATTTCAAGTTGTTCTTACCTAAAGACTCTGCAACCCTCGGATCATTTATCACTTCATTAAAAATGTTCTGTATGCTATTACCGATACCCTTGAAAAACTTGATAAGTGACTGGTTATTCTTAACTTCGTCATCGACACACATATTTAAAAGAACCTGATACTCGTTATATTCACGACTCAACCACTTATCATTAAATACAATTTCCATAAAGTAATCAAACGCGCCGCATCCTGCAAACAAATTATAATCTCGTAATATATTTTCTGGCGTTTGGTCAAACTCTATATCTGTATAACGAGACAAGAATGTAAGTGAAAAGAAATAAAATCTCGAAGGCGAATCACTCCAAAATTCCTGCTCATTCCCAATTTCACGCCAACAAGTTGATTTCACAATCTTTTTGCAATCAAAAATTTTGTCCTCATACTTCGTATACTGCTTTGATTTTATATGTTTTTCGAATATTGCCTTTTTATCATTTGAACCTTTAAACTGCTGAACAAAAAACTCAACTGTCATAATACACCTCCGGTTATTCAAATAATTCATTTCCACACATCAGCAATCCTGCGTTCGCTATACAGATTGCATCTGCTTCATCATCGCCACATTTAATCCCATACCTCTTTTGTACCCACGCTATATCCGCCGCTTTTAGCTCTTCCCGCGTCAGATGCTTATCACCCTTAGTAAGTCTTATCCCCAACGCGCTACGCCATTGTGAGGCTGTTAGAGCCGCTAAACGGCAACCCACAACATAGCAAGCGTACATAATTCCACCAATGACATTTGAAATCATCTTGGCAATCTTCACGCTTTTGCCATTCGGATCTTCAACATATACCACGTCCGGCTTATGCTTTTGAATATAGTCACCCAATTCAAATATCATCGTTTCAATTCTATCAAAAGTATCACGATTCTTTTTCATATCAAAAATCTCGTGTGCAACTAATTTTCCATCATCAAGAATCGCCACACCGCTACAAGTCGTGCTTGGGTCTATACCGCAAACCTTCATAATCAATCACCTTTTCGCTGTCGCCAAATATCCCACGCCTCACGTGTATCTTCCTGATTAAACAAAAATACGACCATCATTCGTGAATTGTCTTTTCTCGAAGGGCTAAAGTCTATATCCGTAAGCGGAACTCCTCGCTCTATATAAAACTTTGCCTGTTCAATATTCATAATATGAACCTGATCCCACACATTGTAGACATTGCCCGTAACCTTGCTTACATCATAGTGAGGCTTTTGTTTAATTTTCTTTTCCATCTATTTCACACCCTTTCGCTCATTTACAAAAAATGGGTAACACACGTTTTTGTGAACGTATATTACCCATAAAGCCACCTAAATTAATCTTCGTTCACAATCTTTTCCTTCTCTTTGTAGGCAAGTATTTCGCTTATCTGCTTTCCGATGTCCTCAGTGAACATCATGCCCTTAAGATTAAGAGCTTCGAGGCGACCTTTCGCCGTCTTTTTATCAATGTGCTTAAACGCATAATCAGAAACTACGCGGAATATCTGCTTGCACTTTTCGTCATCGTACAAATATCTCCAAGTTTCTGAAGCGTCACCGTGTCCACACTGAGGACAATAAGTGTACTCCTTGCCACACACAAGACACTTTCTCTTACCACGATCCATGTTTTCTATTCCTCCTTAAATCAAAAGGGCGGATTTTACTCCGCCCCAGCAAGTATCAATTCGAAATAGATTAAGCCGCCTCAACAGTAGTAACTGCTTCCTCATCCGGGAAGTAGATGTAGTAGAGCTGCTTGTTGTCAGAACCGCAGTAGTCGGTCATAATGTTTCCGCTATAATCCGTCTCTGCATTATCAGCGCTGAAGTTGATCGTTACAGAAGGATCGGGCTGGAATGAAGGAATGTAGATGTAAGCCGCCCTATAAGTATCCGAGCAAGGATCCATTATTGCCGCATAAAGCGTAAGGTGGATAGTGTCGGGGAACTCAGTAGCAGAGTTGGAAAGCTTCATTCCAGAAGTTACATCCCTATCATACTTCACAAGATATCTTGTAGGAGCGCCAGTAGCTGCCGCAGGAACAGTTATCGTATTTGCAGAAGAATCATAAGCGAATGTCTTATCAACAACTGCGCTCGTACCCTGAGTAAGAACCTTACCGTTAGCACCGTTTGTGTAAAGACCCATTACATGAATTGTGCCTTCCTTAGCGTCAGATACATCGAGAACACCACCAGCCGCTATAACGGTTATCTTCGGCATCTCAATGGGAGACTCGGTAGAAGCAAGCTCCGCCTCTGAACCAGACTGCGCGTTCAGAAGAGCGGGAGAGAGCAGAGCAGAAGTAGCAGTAAAGGTTGCTGTCTTGCTCTGATAGATAGAACGGATTATATTACCATTCTTATCCGGTATATCTGTAGGGTCAGAAGAAACTTCAATTGAAGCCCCTGTAAGCTGGTCAAGAGTATACAGAAGATCATTGTTGAAATTCTGTGCCACACCAAATATAATTTCCTTAACACTGAAATTTCCAAGCATGAAAGCCATAGTCATTTCCTCCTTTATTGTTGTTTGTTACTCGTCAAACTCTTTAAGCCAGTTGTATTCCTCTGGCTTAGCCTTTGAACCATCCACGAAACCTGAATACATCCCCTTTATACACGCCGTCGCATTTTCATAAATTTGCAAGCGTTGAATAGAATCAAAAAACTCGGCTACTCCAACACTCTTTAAATCTTGAAGACTATGCTTTGTACCGGGATGATTTACGTAAGCGCTTATTAACGGCTGGATGCTTGAAGACAAGTCCTTACCGTTGGATTTTGAATTCTCATCACGCTCGGCTTTACGGGAGTCTTCTTCAATCCACCATTTTTTAAGCATCTTATCTTTTGTAATCAGTTCTTCGGGTTTCATATTAAAAACGACTTGATAATATTGATGAAACTGTTGATATACATCTTCGTTTATCTCTATTGTCTTGTCTGGATTTAATAGCACGGTTTCTTGATTTTCGTCTTGCGTGTTTATGTACTGCTCAAAAGACAGGACATCAAGATCCCCAAACAGCAGTTTTAAAGCGTCAGGATCCATCTGCTTATACATCAAGCAAAACAGATGAAAGTCTGACACTTCATTCCAATCCAAACCTGATTGCCAAAGTAATAATCTGAATTGCGTGGTATTACCGACTAAAATACTGAGAGTTGAATAAAATTTGTCTTCGCCTAATCTGACAATATCGCCAATCGTGGGCTGAAGAATTGTGATTTCTCCAATTGCGTTTTCGAGATTTATCGTATATGGCTCTGCAAAATACATCTGAAGCCGATCAAAGTGTACCTCTGGGTATCTCGGCTTCGGCTTTCTGTGTTTTGCCAATTAAGACCACACTTTATTTATCATTTGTTGCTGACCGTTGATATTTTTGGTAAGATTTGCATCCGTATAGCACTCAAAAATAAGCATTCGTGTTGCATAGTCCGTATCTGTTGCATCTTCGGTATCTTGAACGAGTCTAATCTTTCCACAGCTAAGAGGGTAGTAATTAAACTCTGACTTGATTAAAGCCGCAATCAAATCGTGTCGTGCCATGCCAAGAGGGATAAGAGTATTTTTACTCTCAGGAAACTCAGAATTAACCATACCGTTTGCTTGCTCACAGTATATCTTAAAGATAATCTGTTGCAATTTTATAGCTTTATCATAACGATAAAGTTCGGTTTGGCGCGTTAATACACAAATAAAGTTCTTCACCTTTACTTGCGTAGGATGGATAATCTCATAAGGAATTATATTCTCATACAAATAATCATCCGGTTCCGCATCTTCATCCTCCAACGCCTCATTATTAAGCACATGACATATATACTTATTTCGAGCCAACTTCTCAAAAACCTCATGCTTTAATTTGTTATTATCATCCTGTAAATCCTCTATATATGATTTCAGGACTTCTTCATCTTCTTTTGTCCATTTCATATATAGCCTCCTTATAATCCAACAATACTCAAATCAAGAATCGAATTTCTATTCTTACCCTTATCATCAACAAATGAATATTTTACTTTTAGCGTTTTGCCTATATACGAACGATCCCCTTTGAACTTAATCTGAATTTGGTTTTCAGATAAATCAGCATTTGTACTATGGTCTTTGACAATTAGCAAATCCGTAGCGTCTTCATCATTAACCGTAAAAGTCCACAACCCTTCTACAAAAGGAACTTCATCTTCGTTTTTCATAATCTTCACAGTTATCTTCTTTGTGCCGCCACCGACCTTTATTTCAGGCTTACTACCAGAAACAACAAATTCCGCTCTCTCATAAACAACAGCATCCTCTTTTGTTACCGGAGTCTCCGAATAATAATCAGCGTACTTTCCTTTGATAGTTGAAGGATCGCCTTCAACCTCATAATGTATATAGTCTGTTTCTTCATTCCAAAGATCCTGCTTGATCGTATATACACACAACCCGTTTGAGTCCAAACGGTCTACTTTCGTAATTGAAAATACACGAGGAACTTGCCTCTTTTTTACATCTGCATTAAATACATCTACCTTTGTGTCAATAATCACACGCTTGTTATATGAAAGTCTTGCCGTGTCCTCGGTAAGAGGTAGCAAGAACTTCATAGTATCATCCGGTGTTTGAAAAACTGAATCACGCCAAACGCCCGCTGTATACGAACTCTGTGTTCGCGTAACGCCAGCAATATCAATCTTCTTCCCATTATCACAAAAGTTAAATGTATAATTGCAAGGTAGTATTTCATACGAACTGAACTGTGGATTATAAAAATTTGCAAGCCCGACGATGAGCCACCGCCTGTACACCCCTTTATTATCAGGGATGTCACAGTAGCTACCGACCGGACATTCTGCATCCCACCTATCAGCAAAAGCCTTCTTGTAATATGTCAAAGACGAAAAATCTTCGGAAGGACGAAACTGAAGATGGTATGTTACTGTATCTTTTGCATAAGTCTGTGAACTGTTCTCAAGATACTTTACGCTTATCGGAATTTTGTTCGGATTGTTTTCGGGCTTCATATCTGTAAGCCTAAACGGATCTTCGTCATGTGCTACATCATAGAAATAAGCCGTTCGTGTTTCGATTGACCTATCCCACGTGTTTTCCATAACCATATCCGAGTCAGCTTTTCTCGCTTGCCCGATTGTTTTATTACCTAATAGTTTCTGATATGTAGAAAGAGTAGGCATATTATCACCCACCTATTTTCATCACGGTATTACCCGCATCAAGGATAAACTTTCGGTATTTCTTATACTCAAAATCTGGCTTGTGATATTCTTTTAAAGCCATAGCAATCTTCGCAGCAACATCAATTATCTCAACAGGATTTCCCAACACTTCGTTAACACCCGCTATGGTGTCCTGTAAATCCATAAATGTAGCATCTACATCAACATTCGGGTAATTGTCCTTCGTGTTTGGATCTACAATAAGAAGTGCAAAGAAAATCTTTTTTCTGAGCATTTCCTTTTCTGCTTCAATTTGCTTTTCCGTAAAAACTGTTTTCATCATGACCCCGCCTCCAAATACTTATTCTTAAATGAAGCCCGATCACGAATCATTCTACGTACATTAAGAAGCGCATCCTCTGAAACTCCACGCAATTCAGCAATATGGTTCGCTTGCGAGTACCACTTTGCCTCTTTACCCGAATAGAGTTGCGCTAACAATGTCACATCATTCAATCTTGGCTTTATCCATTCACTTACCATCTGATTCCCAAGAATGTTAATTACATACTCTTCATCTGACTCATCATCTTCGGGCAGATTCAGAGTGTATGTAATTGTCTGGGAAGGATCATCAAGAGAAATAGTTGCAAATTCCTTTCGCACATAAGGAGTTGCAGCCGCCTTATGAAGATACTCCCCCAAGACCTCTATCGTAGTGTCTATATCTTGGGTAGCTATGTTATAGTCCGTTATGTTCGATAGAAAATTGCTACGGACTTTTTCATAAGAGAGGGTTGCCATATGCCACCTCCTGATGATTACGATTCAACCACGTTGGCGATTATACTCATATCAACCCCATAAAACTCTTCAAGCGCTTTTATTTTTCTCATGCTATCAAGCGTACCGTCGCTTACCATTGCTGAAGCAATAAGTTTTAACTGTTCCGCCGCGCCTTTTGGAAGTGCTTTCATTTCCTCTATCATCTCTTCAGGAGACAACTCTAATATCCCTCTAAGATCAGTTACGGAATAATGTTTCTCGTAAAACTTCTGAAGTGCAGGAAACTCCTTTATAAAATCCTCATCCACAACAATGAACATCGGATTATATATAAAAGAGGAATTATTTGAGCGAACCTCGCTTACAAGATCACGATATTCGATCCCGACTTCACTTCCGTAATCATCAAAGCGGTACATTATCTTTGTACTCTGACCTTCCATAAATAAAGCGCCCTGACATACCGAACGACACAAAACTGGCTCATTCGGCTCAAACTTCTTTTTAGTTTCTATAGGTTTTACTTCCGGCTCTGATACCGCCTTAACCTCCGGTTCTGATACCGGAGCAACCGCCGTAGTAGTTTTTCTTCTTGACTGTGCCATACCTTTTGTTCCTTTCACAAAAAAAACAAGACGCACCGTAGAAAAACTACAGTGCGTCCGTAATAATTACTTAAAAACATTAAGGAAGAGTCCAAACACCGAACTGCTTATTAGCCTTAACACCGATGCCCTGTTCATACTGAATCTCATACTTACCTATATCATCAATACGTCCAACAGCTTCGCCTTTATCAAGGATTTCATCTATCTCAGTCTCGCCACGAGTAACGAAATTGATAAGCTTGTAATCACTTGAAGGAAGGATATACAACTTCTTGTCATCCATAACCTTCGTTGTAAGAGTCTTATCCTTGAATCTCTGGGGAACTTCCACAAGCAGAGTGCCTTCATAAGACCCAAGCCTACCCATAGACATTACATCTTCCTTAGACTTAGCATCAGCCCAATTTACAAGAGCAATACCCGTAATGCTCCTAAGAGCAGTCTTCGTACCGATTACAACGGCAGAGCCATAAAGAGCCTCAACATTCTCGATGATTGTATCGAACTGAGTCTTTACAAGAGCACCACTTCCAATAAAGCCATTGGTCACAGGAAGTTTAGAAACAGCATCACTAAGAGCGCCGAAGATTATTCCCTGATTCTTAACCATGATACTCTTTACAAGAGCATAAATGAGCTTATCAAAGCTCTCCTGTCCTGCAAAGTATCTATTGAGGTCAATACCCACAGCCGCACCATAACGTACATACGGGAGAGTATAAGGGGTATTTACGCCCGGACGCTGAAGGATATAGTCGTGATGCGACTTTCCAACAACAGCAATGTCAAGGATAAGATTGTCATCCTCATTCCAGAACTCAATAGCGTCACCAGCGGCATTATTCCTGTAATCAACAAGATCATTGAACCACTCAGACTCACGATACCCAACATCAAGGTCGTCATCAACAACCTCCTCTATGAGTTCGAAAAATCTCTGCATACGCCCTTCCTTAAAAGATCTCTTCATATCTCTGGGAGAAATCTTTGCGGGCATCTCAGGGAATCCTACAAAATCACGAGAAAAACCAAGCAGAGTCTTCTCAGCCTCAGCCTTTGGTATTGCCTTACCATCCTCATCAAGTATATCGTTCTTGTGAGAAAGGTCGAACATAAGGTTCTTTATAGACTCAGGACTTGCCTGATGTTTCTCAAATACAGCAAGTTCAGAAGCATTTGCATTAAATATAAATGTAGGCATATAATTTTCCTCCTTTCTCAATTACCAATAACGAGTTTCTTGCCACTAACAGTAACAGCAGCGCCTTCAGCGGGTGTACCCGTAAAGATAGCCGCAGACTCTTCGAAAACATCGTAAAGTCCGAGAACATATCCTTTTACAGTATCGCCCTTAGCGTTGAAGAAATATTCCTCGCTATAATTAAGAGTCTGATCCTCAACTATAGGAGAATTGTACAGAAATACCGGAGGCTTCGCTGCGTTGATTTCAGTAACTTCAACATACCAATTTCCGTTTGCAGCCGCATGAAGAACGCCCTTAAAACCAGCATTTCCTGCTTCTACATCATAACGATCAAAATCCTTCCAAGCGCCTACAGAAGCGATTACACCATTATCAGTATCATCAGCAACTACGATATTAAGCACATGACCGTCACCGCCAGAACGAATCTTTGACGGGAACGCCACATTATGCTTAACTACATTTTTAGTATAAGCCATAATAATTACCCCTTTCTTTTACTTACGAAATAAATTTCCATAACGGCTATTCTTTTTAGGCGTTTCCATCGGAACAACCTTCATACCCGTTGTCTGTGTTTCAGTTTTCTTTTCGAAATTAAGCGAATTAGACTTTGCAGCATTAAGAAGTATCTCATCTGCCTTAGCCTTAACTTCGTCAACTGACATTTCAAAATGAGCATCCATACCCTTGAGACTTACAAACTCAGCATTATCCTCAATTCCGGCATACTCCGTAGAATTAAGAACCTCAAGCTTCTTCGGCTCTTCCTCATAGTGCTGAAGTTTTGTTTCCATCTCAGGATATACCTTACGCATAGTCTCAAGAGTTGTCTTCTCTTCTTCGGTCAGATACATACAAGTAACAGCGACACGATTATCCGCCAACGCATAATTCGTACCATCAAAAGTGTAACCCTGTTTAAACATTTCACGAGACTCATAATTAATCATTATGACATAATTATCGCTTTCGTTTTCACCCTCGAATATATCAACAACGTCATAATAATTATTTCCGTCAGAATTCGCCCAAACAAGCTCGTTCAGCGCACATCTTTTCTCGCTCAAAGAAACAGCAAAGGTCTTGACCTCGCCATTCTTATTTGTATAAGACTTCTCAAACTTCGCATCAATGGCAGTTCCCGTTTCCGTCTCCGCCGCAGCATTCTCTTCTGTATTAGATTCTTCAGAATTGGATTCAAAAGCCTCGGCAAACTTGGCTTCAAGTTCTTCTTCTGAAAGCCCTTCATACTCGAATGTGACATCCTCAGCAGTTTTGTTATACTTTTTAAGTAATTCCTCAAACTTTGTCATTTGGCTTTCGTTTCCTCCTTTCTGTAGATTTTGTATACTAAAGGTTTCCGAAAGCTTCTCAAATTTTTTCTGAAGATCGGCAACCTGTTCTACCAACTGTCCTGCATTAAACATACTATTGTTGCACTTACTGAAATCCGCGAGTGCAATATTTGCACCTTCCATCCCCGGCATAACCGGAGTACCATCTTCCTCTACTCCAAGAATGGTTACACCAATAAAACTAAACGAAACAATATCAAGAAATTTCTTTTCGGCATCATAACGATATTCGCTAACATCTAACTCAACACTACAAGCGCATTCACCCTCGCGTAAGAGTATTTCTGCCGCTTTGGTAATATCCTCAAATATATAGCCATCAACTTCAAGATATGTCTTGTTTTTATTTGAATCGTATTTAAGAACAGCATTGTTACTTTCAGGTATGATTCCTACAGTAATTTCATCACGAACAACATTTCCCTTATCATCCTTATGTGCATCGTGACTATGAAACTGCGGATTGCCATCAGAATCCTCGTAGATAAATGCTAATATAGGGCGATTTGTAAAAGTCGGCATTGCCGCCATCATTGACTCTTCGCTTATGTTATATCCATTAGCATTTTTTCCCGTGTGACAAGACTGAAGATGTACGGGTAATAGGCCGCTATTACTCTGTTTATCAAACTTCAATTTTGCCTTTACCTGAACTGTTAGCGATGCGTCAGCCTCTTTTGCATTAAATACGACATCTTTATTTTCTTTGGAATAGAAGGCGTAAAGGTCATCTAAAGTCATTATTCTTTTAGGCACTTCAAACCTCCAATCATCAACCATATAAAGTATTTGTATGAGTTACCTTGCGTTTGTCTATATCATGGGAAAACTTTACCGAACCGTCATTTAAGAAAGTCCAAGTTCCATTCTTCTCATTTACGAGAACAAAACCCTCGTCCTCAAGTTTGTTCGCTGTTTCCCTATCTGTAGTTGTTACAAATTTACTCATAGTAATTTTCCTTTCGATCACTGATTACGTGTACGCTCACCGCTATCAGAAAGCTCACTATCTTCAACAGGCGGTCGCCCACTTTCCGCCTTTCCACTCTGTGTATAAGAAGAGGAGAGAGGAAATACCATCTTATCAGGCAACCCAAGAAGTTCATTCTCAAGATAGTTCATAGCAAGCGTTTCCTTTTCTGAAATACCGAGGAACGTATTATATGCAAGCCTATTAGCAAACGAATACTGACAGGATTCAAGCATATTTTTTCTTGCCTCTTCTTTGGTATAGACAGATACCTCGAAGTATTCTACCTTACAAGGATTACTCACATCATATCTGAGCATACGGTTCGTAAAGCCCTCAATTTGCGGAATAAGCGGTGAGATAGCAAACTCCGACTCACTCTTTAACCACGCATTGAAAGCCGCCGTTGAATCAATCATATTTGTATTAAGAACCGCACCGCCTCCCGAAGTACCAAGAATCTGCTTCTGAGCCTGTTCGAGACGGTCAATGTCTTTATCTGTAGCTGTTTGCGAGAAATCAATCACATGATCCTGTTTTACTTCCCCCGGAATTGGAGCCGCCGACACGAAATCGGGCAACTGTTCTTTTAGCCTATCAAGATACTTAATAATAACATCAGGTGAGATTTCCCAATCGTCACTCATCTTAGAACCAGAAATAGTCTCCATTGGTATCAAAAGAAGTTTATAAATACTCGCCTCGTCTGCCATTGCTTGAATGTCCGACAAATCATTTAGCCCCGCAACAGACTGAAGAACAGGAGCGAGTGGCGGTATGATATGATTGATGTCCTCTGTATGAAATTTGAAACAAGCTGCATATTCATCGGGCATATGAACCCAACGAGTACCGTTTGTCTCGTATTCCTTGTACATAGAAACGAGCGGTTCACCAAGCCAATCAATAAGCCGACGCTGTGCGTCGTTCCTAAACTTGCTCATATCTACGCTATATCCAAAGTCACCCGTCATATATATTCCATCTATACGACACCAACTCGGATCAAGCGGATATATAATGCTCCCACTTTCGTCTCTGAAGAAAATTCCATAACAAATGTCCTCAAGAAACACTCTCGCAAGAACGTGATACATATTATTGTGCAAATTATACAAATCGAGTTTGTTAAGTGTATCGCTATACTGTTTTAGTATTTTCTTGGGATTGTTTGCTTTGATGAGAGAATAATTCGGTACAACTTTTCGAATTCTCAAATCAAACATACTTGCGTACCAACAGATTATCCTAAACAAAATCTGAGAACGATAATATAGATACCTCGCAGATTCGCGAAGTCCAACCTCACTATTTGCGGGGTTCTGAAGATAACCACGAATCTTTTCCCTGTCGTATGCGAGAATATTTGAAATGCTCGTTCTATTTGGATCTCTAATCTGCTTTAGCGCATCTACAGCCTTTTTATAGTTGACCTCTTGATTGAAATCAACTTGCTCCCGTATTTCCGAAACAGGACGGGTGCTGCCTGTTTGTGTTGTTTTGGTCAAGAGACAACACCTCCTTTTTTGTAATAACAACAGAAAACGCCCCGCAGGACGCAAGACGTTTTCGAAAACCTTTTCTACACATGGCAGATAGGCAATATATGAGCAGAAGCCAACTTCCGCTTACTTCAGAATTTTTGCTTTCTTAATACTGTTAGCAAGTTTGTCAATCAGACTTTGCGTTTCTTCAAAACCTTTAGGCTTCTTCTTTAACATCAACTGATTGGCAACCCAATAAGCATAAGAAAGACTTGAATACCTATCCTTACGCCCGCCCGATGGCTCTTTAACGTGTATGGTCACACTATCGTTGCCGACCCAAGATGTCAGTCCGGTTAATTCATTGATAGCCATAGTTATCTGAGAATACGGCGCACGAAGTAACGCTTTTTCGTTATCAGTCATTTGCTTATAACCGCGTATTTTGAATATTTCATCATCACAGTCAAACTCGTTGACAAGAAGATTAACAGTACCATTCTGTAACCCTGCCCTTAACAAGACTGCTGCCTGACTATTGAATGACTCACTACCTTTGATTGACCACACCAATTTAGGCGCTTCTTTTACAAGACACCTTGCAGCCATATCATCATCATTACAACACGACAATGCAGGATAGGTTACATTGTAATCCGGATCATAAACATTCTTCGAAATGCTATCAAAGACAGGAAGACCAAGACCATTGGTATCAAGCGCCAATTGCGTACAATGAAAGCCATAGAACAAACGCATTATGATAAGTGCAAGTTCTTCTGTCCTAAGCCCCTCGTGCGTTTCAAGATACTGAACATTAAAAATATTCGTATTCTTGTTAGTTGGTATTAAGTCACTGATACTCAGCGCCGCCGCATCATTGTTCTTTTTCTTATTCGATGCCATAAGAGCAACGTCCACTGATAAAATACGCTCAACACCTACCGCTGGTTCAGGGATTGCTATGTTGTGTCTCCTATAGATTTCAAGAGGGAATAATGCCCGTTTGATCTTACGCTGATTATTAATAACATCATAATCAAAGAAAGAATCGCCTTCATTTCCCAGCCATAACGTCCCCATTTCCATACTAAAGGCAATAGGATCAAAATCCTCTTCAGACATCTCATCCTCGACTTGTTCGCGGGAGAGTAGTCCTTCCTTAATCGCAATCATATACGGAAGACCTATGATAGAATACTTCTTTGTATCGTCAAGCATATTTGCGAAATATGACTGTAACTTCTTATAAGACCAATGCATCTTATAAAAAGCTGAACTTGCGTACATTTCAATATTACGCTCTGCTAAATCTGCATATTCTGGCTTTTTAAGATACCCCGGCATTCTCGGAGCCGTTAAGAAGCGACGCAGCACCATATCTAATATGCTCTTATCTACCATCCTGTACTCATCAACAAATAATAAGTTAGCGCGATTGTGTCTTGCATTATCATTAGAAGCCACACACTGAATCCAACTTCCGTTTTTAAAACTACACCGAGCTTTATTTACTCCTGTGTTTATATCTTTGATTTCGTTCCTGAGATTTGTAGAACCCCAATCAAAGTTGTTCATAAGTTCGGTTTCAATTTTGGTAAGTACCTCAATCGCCTGACCTTTAGTTCCGGACGCTATAACTATCTTTGTACCGGGATACAAAATTGCCCGAATACAACAATATAAACTCGCGAGGAAAGTCTTCCCAATACCACGAGGTTCACACATCATACTGTTTGTGCAAGTAGCCATTTCGTGCAGGATGATCTTCTGACTCGGCTTCAAGCTAACATTCAAATAATCTTTCGCAAACTCTTCAGGATTCGATCTATAATATCCAGCCCGCCACGCAACAGTATTCATTAAGAGGTCATATTTGTCTTGTTGAACCTCTTGTAAAGATTTCCCTTTCATTACTCATCACCATCTTTACCAAACACTTTCTCGAAAATTCTCTCAGAATCTTCCTCTTCGTTATACTGTGGCGGATTAACTGTGAACTTCTTCATTTCGTGTTCATACATTGTGGAATATTTATTTTTCAAACCCAACATCTTACAAGCGTGTCCTAAGAAGTATGTTGAAAAATAATATCCAATCTTATTCACGTCTTTGAATTCCTCATCCGGTTCTGGAATAGGCTTTTCCTGTTCCCACTTCTCAATCAAAGTTCCGAATGTCTGTGCGTCAGCCATAGAATCAAGTCCGGTCTGACGAGGCGTGATGTTACCCGTATTTAGTAAATCCTGAAACTCCTTGACAAGTTTATCCGTGGGCTGCTGATTAAGCCTTGCTTTCTTTTGAGCCAACTGATTGAACGAAAGACTCTTGAAAATCTCAACCTGAGCTTTTGTATTACATTCATACTTTGCTTTCCAATCCTCAAACTCAGTTTCAAGGAAAACAAGATCATCAAGCTCGTATTCTTTACCGAAGTTTCGTCGAGCAGCCTTAATGAAATACGAATTAGGATTTATGGGATCCTCATCTGTATTTTCACTAACATCACCAAATTTACTATCCGCCCAAGTCTTTCCTTTCCAATTCGGTAAAGATTGAATAGCAGTGATATATGTTCCAAACGGGCTTACTCGATTTCTCTCAGACAAGTTTTCTTGTACGCCCTTTACACACTGCTCGTAAAAATCGTCATCATATATACGGTTCATCATCTGAAGAACCCGCTTAACACTTTCTTTCGTCTCGTGCGGTTCATCCTTGTCCGTCTTGCGCTGCTCAACCATTTTAAGAATGCAACGCTTACAAATTGGATAACGCTCTGTTGCATAAGCCTTATCATAATAAAAACTCTCAGATGCCTTTAACCAATTATTACAAGTTGGACACAGTAAAAGATCATTATCCATAATTCGCATATAGTCTTTTGCGAGTTCTTTATAATCTTCCCTTAACTGCGTAAGTCCTGTTCTATTTACTTTTGCGAGTTCTTTTGGTGCTACTAATTTCGCCACAAGACTCCACCTCCTTTTAATCATAAAAAAAAGCGCACATTACGCGGTGCGCCATCGCAACAATATTCAGTTTGAAATATTTAGCGTATAGCCCAGAGCATATCCGTATGCCCTCAATGGGATGGTAGGGATTTGCACCCTCGGTAACGGTTTCCCGTACCCTTTACTCAAAATTCACCCCATGTGCGCCCATCCACGCTACAACTTGTAACGCAAACAGGCGCATTGTTAATGGTCTGCGCCAAGCGCAATATATGAATAGCTGAGAACGCCTAATTTAGTTAAGCGGCTTTTTAGGTTGACCGCCACAACCTATCGAATAGGTTTAATGTCTCTATTCCGACAAACCGTTAGTTTAGTTTGTATGTATATTCACATACTTTCCCTTTGTCAGTTTCAAACACAAACAAAGATGCCCCTACGTTTGAAACCTTATTGAATGTCATACTATACGGATCAACACCTATAATGCTCCTAATATGTATAGCCTCTGCATTCATCCCAACCTCTGTAACCGAGGAGTGATGTTTATGTCCGGCTATAACATAATCAATTTTGGTGTTATAAACACGAGACAAGTCGTTGACTGTTTGTTCAAGGTTCTTTTCTTCTCCATGAATACCAATCACCGAACTTCCGGCAAATACATCATAGTTCATTCCCGTAGGGTTCTCCGTAATGGTAATATTCGGATTGTTTTTCAAACGCTCTTTTAAAAATGCACTGATAACCTTACTCATATTTTCATCAGGAAACGCATTTTTAGGAGCGCCACACAACCGAAGTTGATTGTGATTACTGTCTGTAACCATTTGAAAATCCACAACAACATATTCGCTCAACATCGTAAGCCAATTTGCCATATATTCCGCATAGAGAATGGAGGACTCAATCACGCCGTATCTCAACTGCATAAGCTGTGAGTTAAGGCGAAGTATTCCTTGAATCCCGTCTCCGAGTTCCCAGACAGAAAGTTTGCGGATATTGTTTGCCTTGATTGTATTGACTAACTGAGCAATCAAATCTGCCATACGCTTCTTAAAGATTTCAGGGCTATAAGAATTAATTACATTCCCAGCCAAATCCTTAATTTCAAACTCAATCCCAAAGTGTGCATCAGCAAAACACAACAGATACTCTCGATCACCCTTCGCGACCGCAATCTTCTTTGGAATATCAATGGGCGGAAGTTCAGAAATTGCCTTTTCAATATGCTCAATGACCAACTCATCCCTTGCAACCTCGCGTAAATTCTTATTTAATTCCAGCTTTTCTGTCTGGATTTTGTTTTTTTCTTTACGCAATTCGTGCATTTTTTGTAAAAATGTATCATCTGCTAAACGATTTTTATGCTTATTCAAATAATTAAGAACCGCAAAACCGCCGAATACAGTATTATTTGCTTTCTTCAAAGTATCTCTTGAATAGGGGATGTTGTATTTTATTTTTATATCCTCCCAATCAAGGTCGTTATCTCCATTGAGCTTGTCAAAAATATCACCTAAACAATTCTCGTAATCCTCCATAGACAGCCCAAGAGATTCAAGTTTTGTCTCAAGATCCATACACTCCCCCTCAAAGTATCTCATCCAATTCAGCGTCAACTCCTAAAATCTTCTGAACGACTCCAAGCTCCTTTGCATTCTCCGTGGTCATATACCACTCGCGTTCAAAGTTTCGGTCATATATCTCAGAGTCAATATTTGTACGAGAGGTAACAAAGTCCTTAATACTCTTTTCATTATCCTGATAGAACTTCATCGTATCTCTTGCCTTACTCGTAGACCCTGAAACTCCAAGTTCGCCCTCGTGCTGCAAATACTTTGTGTTCGGGAATGAATATCTTACCGAACCACTCAGGTATATAAGATATGCAGAAGACATAACAACACCGACACCAATTGTATATACAGGAGTCTTTGAAAGCATGATAGCATCAATAAGCGCCTGTCCTGCTTCGGGATCGCCACCCCTTGAATTGATAAATATCTTTATTGGTTTTCTCTTGTCAACCGGGATCCATCTATCTTCGCGATTCCACTGTATGATAAACGGCATATAGTTCTCTACAATACAATCATCAATACCTTCGTTTATAATGATTGTTCTGTTCGTATTAAGTTTTCGGTTTACCTCGTCATATATGTTCGGCACAACCGGAAGGTTCTCTATGCTATTTCCAGTAGTAAGTCCAATCGTCTCAATAAGATCCATAACTTTTACTCCTTTTCATCTTTACTTTTTTAGAAAAATCAAGGGCAGTAACAGCAGACTGATGTCTGTCCGATGTTATCCACCCCTTCCAAAACGGCGAACCGTTTTCAATCCTTACACAAAGGTGAGAGGTCAGACTCCCTCTCTATATGGTAAGATTTCCCCGCCCCTCTAAAACACAATAAGAAGTGGATTTTTTACCCTCACATTTTCGCCGGATGACCCAAAAAAGTCGGAGTTTTGACATTTTTTGCAAAAGATTTGAGCACCGATTCGGGGGAAACTTCATACAAAACTCTCAGCAAAGCCGTCCGATTTCTGTCTATGTTTTTCCTCTCCTGAGACTTCAATTTCTTTTCTCTATCCGCAGGAGCAATAACAAAGCATCTATTTAGTAACCAATTAATAAGTCCTAAATATTTACTTGGCAAGCAACATTCCTTGATGGCATTTACAAGCGAATCGAAGTCTTCTCTTAAAAGTAAATAATCGGCATCATCTTTTCTTTCTTCGCTTATATTGAAACTCAGCACTTCCAAAGAATAGTCGGCAATAAGTTTCTCAACCCTCTTTGAAACATTCCTATGTGTCTCAAGAGGGTAGGCTACGAAAAACTCACTCATTGGCAAGGTATGTGTGTTCGGCTTTACTTCTGCGCTCTTAAATTTGTCAAGTTCACACATCGGAGAATGAAGCGACTCGTTAATCTTATCTTTTGAGAAACTATAGTTTATGTTCTTCCAAAATACAGGATAGCCTTTTTCTGCTATATTTAGCCGCCCCCGTATGTACTTAATCTCGTTTATAAAGTCTATGCCGTAACTTTTCTTTGCTCCGTCTATACAACATTGTGCAACCACGGCTAAGATACAGCAGTAGTCGCTATACAGTTCATCACCCGTAGTACAGAAATACGATTGACATACCTGAGAAATGTTCGAGCTTTCGCCAATGGTCAGTTTCGAAGCGCTTATAATAGAGTCAACATCAGCTTGGCACTCCATTGTGTTATCATATCTCTTGCTACTTGCCGGAATACTGTTTACCACAGTCGGAAAGTTGGCATATGCTCTTTTAGCACACTCGACCAAGTTCGGCTCATTCGTAACATAATAAAAGTCAGAATCTTGATCCGCACCGTTTGACCTTGCTTGTGAATCAGTCTTTATCATATTTACGGCTATGCAGCCCTCTATTTGAAAGTATCTGTCTATATATTTATTTTTCACATTATGAAAATACATAATATTATTTGCACTATTTTGAGGAGAGCGGAACGCGCATAGATACTCACCGTCTGCAAAGCGTGGCGTATAACATTGTATTGCGCCGTTCTCATATTCAAACTCAGAATGCTTCTCAGGATCTTCGCCCACCGCATACATCAGCATCGAATATGGCGAACCAACGATTGTGAGATTAGAAGCGTTCTGAAGGAGTTTTCCCGTTTTTACTCTTTTTTCGTAATTAAATAAAATAAAATTTTTTCTTCGTCTGAAATAGTCAGATTGTTCAAAAGTATGATCCTGCTCATACAAGTCACACATTACACTATAATCATTTGAGAAGTTGGCGTTCTGCCTAAGAAAGCTTATATAAGCGTTAATATCTGATTTGAGAATATTGATATATTGAAATGTCGGGGCTATGATATTTTGCATTTGTTCTTTTGTTGCCCCACTTGAGTTAATCATTTGATAACTCATTTTTTCTAAACTGCCAAGTTTACTGTCGTGGACTGTCTTGACAATACCGAACATCGACGCATTTTCTTGGACTTTGCTTTTCCAGTAATCATAAGTGATGTTATCAAACTTCAGCCACTTCATACTCTGGTCTGTGGTTATCAATTTGATGTTCTTCACTCGATGCGGATTACCCCACATATCTTTAAGCTCTGCCGTCTCGTATTTATCTCCGAAGTAATCCTTAAAGAATAGCTGCAAGTTACAATTGAAGGCGGCACTCTTAAAGAAAAAGTTTCGCAAGAGGATAAAGCCCTTTGCCCACTCTGGGAAGATAGAAGAGTCGATGAGCGCCTGTCCGTCATAGCACACATTCGATACCTTATAATCATCTATATGTGTGGCTCGGCAATGTCCGTCAGCCCCTACATCCACGTCTATGACATTTGTTTTAAAGAATGATTCGTAATCTTTAACAACCAAAATATCATCAGGATTGATTACGATTTTTGAAACAATGCTCGAAGTCATTAGTGCTGCATATGCTGATGCCTCTATAATCTTGGCGTTATGTTTTGGAAACTTTAAGTCCATATACAGAAAGTCGTGCGCCCGTTTCCATAGGCTCTTTTTTATAAAAGTGCAACAGCCTTTCTTTGCTGCGCCGGGGCTACGACATAAGAACTTATACTTTATTACATTCGAGCCATATTTAATCTCAACACCCTTTGTATAAAATATCTTACGGATTTCGTCAGCGCTCTTTCGGTCATAACGATCCTCATTTGCTAAACACCTTTCATACAAATTTTGGTAAAACTCGTTATTAGGGTCTTTCCTAAGATTTGCCTCAAGGCGGCTTTTCTCTTTTTCAAAAGATGAACTGCCATATCCAAAGTTGATAGTAATGATGTCTTTGGTAAAGTTTGATTTGCTAACATTTAAGCCGTTCTCTTTGATAAAGTCCAAAAACATAGAGTTTACATACAGCGCTCGTTTACGATCATAGTTATCTCGGACACCACGCATAACCTCGTATACACTTCCGGCTTCGAAGATATTTATACCTACTCCGTACTCTCCGATAACGACCACCCTCTTTCAAAAATAGATAGTGGGCGGTTTTGCCCGCCCAACCATTTTAATAATTTATTATTTCCTCTGGAACCCACGATCTTGTAAGAGTAAGTGTTGGCACATAATCTTTGTTTGTAAGGTTCATATCCACTGAAATATCACATTCGGTCATTGTCGGATAGCTCCTTGACCCTTTTACAATATCCTCTGCGTGTTCCATAATTGACTTTCCAAAGCCAACAATCTTCTTTATATCCGCCATTTCCTCCGAAGAATATGTTTCGGCAAGCGCATCTAATCTATCTCTGAAGTAATCTTTGTGCATGGCATATATTTTAAGACTGCCATCTCCTGCGGCTTCAATACGGCTAACCTTATATTTATCAAAATATTCACTATACTTATTTTTTAGTTCACTTACAAAACAGTGTGCTATTACTTTACAATCACCGCAATGTTTCATACCGACATAAAAAGTGACTTGCTGATCTTGAGGCAGACATTCTACAAGTTCCCTTAACACCATCACAGCACCGCCTCTTTAAATTCCTTAGCCGCCTTAAACTTCGGTACATTATGTGCCTTGATCGGAACAGCCGCCCCCGTCTGAGGATTACGCCCGGTACGAGCCGCACGTTCTACAACAATGAACTTTCCGAAGTGAGGGAGTGATATCTCGTTCTCGCCGCCCGCAAGCGTACTCTTGATTTCGTCAAGCGTTGTCTTCAAAATAAGTTCGGTATCTCCCTGTGTAAAACCAGCCTTCTTTGCAACCACCTTAATAAGTTCTGACATCTTCATAATTCTTTGTTTTCCTTTCTTTCTTTAAAATAATGTTTATAAAAGTGTGCGTTTTGTTGCAAAATACTTATAAAAATAAGTAATATTACTTAAAAAATAACTACGCCACAAGATATAGTATATGGAGCAGAGTTAATTTTGTCAAGTGGTTAATTAAGAAATAAGCCCCTTGATAAATGTATCATCCTCTACAGCATTAATTGACTCAGTTTTAAGTTTTGCAATATATTCTTTTACCTCATTTACATCCCATCTGTCAGAAACTAAATCTGGATGTTCAGCAATTTCATGCTCCATATCTTCAAGAAGGTGCTCGGCATCTTCAAGCTTCATAGTGCCGACAACTTTTAAATAACTATATCTTGCAGATATACTACGGCGCATATTACTATTTCCAGTAATCCCGCGTTTCTTTCCAAGAGCATCAATTTCTTCCTTATATTCAGGCTTTCCGTATGTGTTATAGTATTTTTGTGTTGTTGTAAAAAGAATGTATAAAAATCCCGACTCATTTAATAAAGCATTGTTTTTGCTTATTGTTTGCGGCGATAAATTAGTATAAGCTGCTATTTCTCCTATACTTATCCCGTAATAATGACGATTTCCAATTACTTTTAGTATATAAAGGTATTGTTTGCAAAGAGAATAGGCTTTTGCTTTATATAATCTATATAGTTTTATAATATTTTTCATTTCAATAGGGGTAAAAAGTTGTTCGTCTTGCAAATCAAAATGTCTAAGATTTAAGATGTATCTACTTTTGCCTAATATTTTTATTGAAATATATCCTTTATCTGACAATGATTTTAAAGCAGTAATATAATTAACACGATCGCAAGGCCGCATATTAACCTCTCCAGTTAATATAAAATGAATTTCCCCGTAACGAAATAATACGGAGTCGCGATCATGAGAGTAATATAAACCTTGCAAAATACAATACACAATAAGTTCCTTTCCGGTTATGTCTGGATCTTCGAGAATTTCATTATTAATTAAAACAGCCATAAAATGCACCTCCTTTGAAAAGGTAATAAAATTTTTTTGGAACAAGCATAGAATAGCAGATGGAATTAAATTTGTCAAGTACCTGTACATACTAAAATTAATCTATTAAAGATAATAGAACGAATAATATAACGAAATAATAAAACGTATATTTGCAACTCGAACTTGAAGGGGTAAGGGATAAGGAGGTAAGGGATAGGGGATAGGTTTGGTTATGGTTCACAGTTGAGGTATTTTCAATAAGGATAGAAAAGGATAGGGTGATCTACTGTAGGAAAGCACAATAAAAGGGTTATGAAATAGGTGGGGTTTTTGGTAAGGGCAGGATTCGCTACTTGTGGTCTGGGTTTTGCTACTCGTTCACTTCGTTCACTCGTAGGCTCACTTCGTTCGCACAGTAAGGAATCGGAAAGGAATGGTGTGGTTAGTGGGTTTGAGAGGAAAGATGTGGTGGGTATGGGTTGGGGGATTTTGGAGTGCTTGGAATGGTGGAGTAGTGCGGATTGAGGGTTTTACGATAGAGGCAACGATAAAATTGAATTCGGATGTGGGTAGATGGATCTGCCGCCCCGGCGCGCGCGTCTTATAGTGCTGAAAGCGCGTAAAATAGCCCCTCTCGGCATGGTGTAGCGCCTGATCTTTTGCTTTTTTATACGGGTAAAATGGCTATTTTACTATCAGAAAATTTTTGGTCTATTATTAGCTTGTCCGTCGGGCAAGCACTTCCGGCGGCGCCTCGTTCCTTTACAATTGAATATAGAAAAACGCCCGTGCGCTTGCCCTCTTTATGAAAGAAGGTCGGTTATGATACTTAACAAAGATATGTTATCGGATGTAATCAATAAAAGCGCAAGTGAAGCAATCGCTTCTTATCTCTCTACAGCGGAAGCGGGAAAAATGCTTTTTTCGGAGTTGCTTGAAAGCGACAAAGCAGAAGTCACTTCTGAGGCGCGTAAGCAAGCAATTTATAACGACTATGTGGAAGAGCGACGCGAAAAATCGCGGCAGCGGTTACACAAAGCACACGATGAAGCAAAGAGCGAAGTTGTTTCGCTTGTTATCACGAGTGACCGCTTAGGCGGATTATTGAAAGCGGTTGCGGTTAGCGGTACCACTTATGCAAAGAAGGCTTTAGACTTGCAAGCGGTCAAAGGCACTGACGGCAAGACTTACTATTTGCTTGACGGTGAAGACCTTAAGCGTTTCGGCTACTCAAAAGCCACAAGCGGAGATATTCTCTCTGTCACGGTATCACCGGACAAGGTGAAAGCGGTCATTGAAGGGTACAAGAATTACTGATTTTTTAGTTACTTTATCAACGGGCAAGCGTGCAAAAAGGCGTTTTTTGGGAATATCTTTTAAGATATTCCTTTTTTTTTGTCCGGAAAATTCACGCACGCGAGTGCGTGCATATATGCACATAAAGATTTTGTCTTTGTGTGTATATACGTGCGCATTAAAGCTCAGTTAAAAAACTGGGCGGTGTGACACACACACGGGGTGGAAAATCCTCACCGAAGCCTCCACCGCGTGTGAAATACAGGCGATTGCGAAAAGCGCCGGAAAATACGCGCAGATTAATAGCCACGCTAAACACAACGCGCAACTGGGAATGCGCCAGCGTTCTTATAGCGTTTGTGCGTATGTCTCTGCGTACGGGATTACGTACGCATTAAAGAGGCTGGCAAAGCTCCGCGTAGTAGGAGGCATAGCCTCCCTTATAGTACACGCTTAGTAACAATCACACCGTCATAGCTCTCATACGCGCAAAGGTTTACTGCGATAGCGTACCGATACAGTAGCGCCGTGATTCGGGGAAGCGTCAGCTTCCTTTGTACCTTGCGTGTGCGAAGGCGGCAGCCGTGGGAGAGACGGGCGCTTAGTAAGCGCCTTGCATAAACAACAGGGGTTTTGCGGTTTGGGCGTTAGCCCTTTCGGGCGTTAGCCCTTCCCTAAAAACCGTAAGCGCTTGACGGTTCGGGGAAGCGTAGCTTCCCTTGCGGTTCGACTCCGCAAAATGGGCGCTTTGTTAATCGTGCTACGCGCGAAGGATTGCGCCGTTAGTGATCCTCGCGTGGATAGATTAACGCGCAAAAAGTGTATCTTTAATTTTTTTTTATTTTGGAGGTATTTAAAATGGTTAAAATGTATGCAAAAAAAATTGTCAACGGTAAGGTTTGCGGTCATAAAATATATCTTTGGAGGGTTTCACGGCAAGATGCTGCACGTCTCGCGCGTGCGGGGATCCTTTACACTAACGTGGGAACATACGCGGATATTTCATTCGCGTAACTCATAAACCTTCTTTCATACCTTTCGTGCGCCTCAGAACGTGCGAAGGGTTTTTAACAAAGTTTTTGTCAGGAGCGTGACATAATTAGCGTTATTGCGTCCGTTGACGTGATAATCGTTGTGGTATGATTTCGTTTGCTACCGTTTTAAGAACGAATGTTGTATGCGTTGATGAAGGAGGCGTAATATGGGAGAGTATAAGAAAGCACTTGCTGAGATGGACATACTTGTTGACAAATTTATGACTTTTTTAGACACGTATGCCGCGCAGTTAGTGGCAAAGCGTGCGGCGGCGGCAAACAACGAAGCAGATGATGACAGCGACAGTGACTATACTGTGGTGGTTACACGTAGTAAGCGTGCGCCTCGTTCATCAAAATGGACGAGCGCGGAATGGCGCGACTCATACTGGAAGGAGTCTTATTTTGCTCCATCTTTAGAAAAGCGCCGTTCCCGTCGCGCGAGCGGAAAGCGCGTGGCACTTGTAAAGGCGCGTGGTAAGGAAGTGCGCGAGATGAAACGCGCTCAATTTCGTGATATTGACGCGTGGGTAACAGAATAAGAATAAGGAGGAAAGTTATGAAAAAATTTGAACGTATCTCATTAAGAAAACAGAAGGAAGCGCTTAAAGCGCATATCCGTGCAATTGGTGCTTCAGTTGTTTCCGGATCGTGGCGAATAAATAATATGGCGTGGGATGCAAACGGGAGCTTGTGTTCAAAGGTTGTAGTGGATATAAGAAGGAGAGGAAAAGGACTTCAAAAATATGTGCTTTCTGTTCCCTATACATACAACGGAAATCCTGCGTCTTTTTAAAGGGAAATTCCTGTATATACGCACAAGGGAAACGGAAATCTTTTATATAAGGGAAACAAAAACAGAAATAAAAATTGAATTTTACGCATAACGGAAACGGAAATTCTATTCGTGCGCGTAACGGAAACCACTTGACAAAACTAATGCTAATATGATACAAATTAGTGAAACACAAAGAAAAAAGGTAACGGAAAGGAAGGCAAATGAACGAAGATGAACTCGTAACAAGCATCTTAGACGAGCTTGAAGATACGGAAACGGAAATAAGGGAAATTATTTCTTGTATGGAAAACCGCGGTGAGAATCCAACCTCATTGTGGCGCGTGTGGGACATGGTTCGCGATCTAATAGAAAAATCAGAAATGTTAAGTTACTTATATTGATGGCGGACGATAAGATAGTTAAGAACGGAGGTTCAAAATGATAATAGTTAGTTCGTACTCAGTTTGGCTCGTAGTAGGGAAATTTTGGTTTGAGTGCGCCACAGAAACAGAGGCGTACGAACTACTTGACGAAATTGAAGACAGGAGGTAAACGAAATGACAAAATCAGCGAAAGAGTCCGTTCTTGGAATCCTCTTCTTAATGGGGGTCGGAACGGTCGTAGGAATCGCCGGAACGAGCGATAGAGAAACGGCGGAGACTAATACATACACAAAAGCCGCTGTCGTTTTTGAAACAGACGGAGCCATTACATCCTTTATGGATGCAAAAGGTGGCATCTGGGAGGCTGATAACGGAGTTTATACACTCGGCGCGTCTGTTACCCTTGTGATAGATGACAAGGGAACTCCGGCTACCTCTGATGATACAGTCGTTTTTGTAGAAAGAAGGTAAGCGAAATGAACGAAGTTGACACAATTATGAAGAAGGGCGTAGAATTTACGCCTGACGAAAAAGCGGTGAGGGCAAGCGAAGACCGCGCAATGGAACTGTTGGCAGAATATGACTATAACCCTACATATAGGGCTGTAAACAGGATCTATCGCGAGAACATTAGGGAAAAGGGTTGGTTATACGATCTCTTCCGGCGTTCCCCGTTCTATAACGGAAATGGGCAGATTGTACTGCCCAAGCAGCTTATGTTGAGGACAATCAACAAAGCAGACATCTTAAAGTTCTTCGACTGGGCAGGAATAGAGGCTATTAATCGTGAGGAAGGTAAGTACCGTGGTCTTGTAATGCAATTACAGTATATTGCAGAAACAACAAAGACGGGCATTGTTGATGAAGATGATGAAGAAGTTGTAAAAATTATTTGTGAAGATTACAATTTAAAGTTTCGCCCCGCTGTTGGTCAGAAATGGTCGAGGGTAATCTCTAAGATTGCAAGGGAAATCGGTTTCGATAAGATCACTAACATATTGACCGTTGTGATCGGCGGCGAAGAGAGAAAGAAAGACTACGGGTGGAACTATCAGTTTGCCTTGTTTGCGGATGCGATAAATCCGCAGGAGGTGGAGAAAACATTTGTCATATCCGTAAATCCTATAGACTTTTGGACAATGAGTTTCGGTAATTCGTGGGCAAGTTGTCACACAATAGATAAAAGTGGAAAGCGCCGCAAAGGAAATTCCTCCAACTACGGCGGCTGTTACTCTGGCGGCACTGAATCGTATATGCTCGATGACTCAAGTATTATAACTTACTATGTGGATGATGAAGGAGACGAACCCTATGAGTTGCGTGACAAGATAAAGCGCTGCGTGTTTTATCTTGGCGAGGATAAGCTCATCCAGTCTCGCGTCTATCCGGACGGAAGAGACGGCGGTGATGAGGGGTTGCCAAAGGTTATGAGGGAAATCGTACAGTATACATTTTCTCAGCTCCTTGACACTCCTAACTTATGGGAGAACAAAAAGGGAACGGAAGAATGTACAGCAAACATTCTTTCGTATGGCGTACATTATAGGGATTATGCCTCTTATGAAGATTGCAACGTCTCATACTTGAGACGGATAAATGGAAATCTCAATCATAAGAGAATAAGCGTAGGTGCAGATCCCATATGCCCTTGCTGTGGAGAAGAACACGAAAGCGAAGATTGGATCACTTGCCCTTCGTGTCGAGAGGAAGAAACATGTGCTCGTTGTGGTTCAACAATTGATCCAGACGACGCAATATATTGTCAGGATAATGGAAACTATTATTGCGATCAGGATTGTGCCAATGATGATGATGTCTACTATTGTGAAGATGATGATAGATGGCACACAATAGATAACTGCGAAAGAGACGAGGGTAATGGATATTATTACTATTACACAGACGACGGTTATTACTGTGAGGGCGATTGGTATCACTCCTTTGATGCAGCGTCTGATGCGGCACATTATTGTGAGGATCTTGAAGAATTCCGTTACGACGCAGAAGAAACGGAAGATGGGTATTATGTAAATGATACTGATAACTGCGAGCTTGAGACTCTTGATGGGTACTTTTTCTATTACAGAAGCAACTATATAGGCGAATATACAGAGGACACAAACGAGGCTGTCAATGATGCATATCAAGCCGAAAAAGATGGACTTGTATGGATTGACGCACTTACCGATAAGGTATATTCTATGAGTACACCTTATTATGAAGCCGAAAGCGGAAATCGTTACCTCTCCGTTGCTGGCGCAAGAAGCGCTGGTGAGGCTGTGCCACTTGACAAAGTTGTTATAATGAGGTCAATGATTTATCCCGAAATGGGAATGGGAGGAGCAAGATGAAAGAAATTAGGGGGTATACGAGTGTCTTAAAAATGACTCAGAAACAGTTAAAGAAGGCGCTTGTAAGGGAGTTGTGTAAGTATTATAAAAAGGTGTGCGAGGGTGACGGATTTGTGTACGCAAAAGGGAGTAAGATACTTCTGACCGCCCACATGGATACGGTTCACAAAGAACCCGTCAAAACTATAATTACGAAAAAGGAAAAAGGCAAAACGGTTTTGTCCAGTCCACAGGGATTAGGCGGAGATGACAGAAACGGAGTATGGGCTATAGTGAATATACTTCGCACAACGGAGTATCGTCCTTCAATCCTCTTTTGCGAAGATGAAGAAATAGGAAGTGTGGGCGCGGAAAAGTTCACGAGAACAAGATATGCTGACGATCTGGAAGATATGTTCTATCTTGTAGAACTTGACCGCAGAAATGCGAATGATGCGGTGTTCTATAGTTGCGGAAACAAAGAGTTTCAAGATTACATATGTGACATAACAGGAAACAAGATTGCAGAAGGCAGCTTTAGCGACATATGTAATCTGTCTCCCAGAGGCGATGTAGCAAGTGTGAATTTGTCGTGTGGCTACTATAAGGAACATCAGTCGGACACATATACGGTCATTGAGGAAATGAATAAGATGATTGAAAAGGTAAAACTGTTGTTAGCCGATGAAAAAAATGTCACCGGAAAATTTGCATATAAGGAAATCGTTTCGAAATACGATTACTTCTCAGGATCGTATTTGACAAGCTACTATGATGATTATTATTACGACAAAAACTTCGTAATCTTGTCAAATGGCATGAAGTACGAAGTAGAAGCGGTTTCAGAAGCAGAAGCGGCAGGGTATTTTCTGATGGAAAACCCTGATGTGACATATTCGGATATTGAATGGATCGGAGATGAGTACAAGTATTGGGAGCTGTTTGATGGGTTTTATACGGAAAAGGAGGCGGTTGGCAGTGTTTGACATCAATGTAGCAAAAGGATTTTATGACTTTGACCATAACTATGGAATTATAGGTCATGCCACAGGGGAGATCATAAATGATCGTGGTAAAATAACTGTCACGATTAATGACTCTTATATAAAAACAAAGATTATTAAGGCGGTCGGGCGAAATGTGGATGCATATGCCTCAGATGTCTTGTATGACTTGAAGCGAATTGATGAGGCGATAGAAAGAGCAAAGCAGCGCCTTATAAAAGGGGATGTAAAAAATAGCGTTTCTGAATTGTTTACAATAGGATTAAGGGATTTAGGAGTTGATAATGGGATCGAAATGGCGGTTCGCATTTTGCAAGGAGAAGATTATCATAAGGTATACAACGCTGTATATCATCTCGTGATAACGACAGCTCCTTGCGAACTTGAATATGCACTTGACATAACTATGGATCTGTTCAGGGATAGGAATTTCAATGATAAGGAGATAAGGTAAAATGGCAAAGACAATTTATGAACGCTTGAAAAGTCGCATCAGAGAGCAGAAAAAGAACATAAGAGAAGATGAGTCTCTTTCAGCTTCGGAAAAAGAAAAGATTATTGAGTTCTTATGTTTCAAGCGAGAAGAACTTGACATTGCACACGACCTTTTCTATCCAGATGACATATTGGATAGAATCTGGCTTGCGGAAACGGAAGGTGAGGTGTTAAGGGCAATGATAACCGCAAGGCAAGCAACAATTTAATAGTAATCACTTTACAAAATTAAAGGAGGAATTGCCATGGATTACGTAACAAACACAAATGCAGTAAGCGATATGTGGACGCGGAGGGAAGTGCCTACATCTGGAATAGGCGTAGACATCAGTGGATGTACTTCTCTGGAAGAAGTTCTGTATAGAACCGGGCTTGACTTCAACGTAGAAGCGCAGCCTGTATATCAGAGACAGACAGATGGCTATTTTGCGGAAGTACCGAAGTTCAGAGGTATAACGAGAAGTGACACAGGGAAGGTATTTGGTTACACAACAAGTCACTATCACACGGTACAGAACAGAGATGCGTTCTCGTTTGTAGACAACCTTCTTCTTGAGGGCGCAACATTTGATAAGGCAGGAGCAATGCACGACGGGCAGTTGTGCTGGCTTCAGATGAGAGCGCCGAAAATGGAAATAAACGGAGAGGAGTTTGATCCTTATATCTTTCTGTCAGCCGGACACGATGGGAAGATAGGTATTAATTGGAATATCGGTACATTCCGCGCTATGTGCTGCAATCAGGTAAAACTCGTTTTGCGAAACGCAAAGTTTCGTGGAACCATTTCCCATAAAGGAAATGTAGAATGGAAACTTGCAGAAGCGAAGCGCGTTATGGAGGGCAGTAAAAATTACCTCGAAGGGTTCAAGACTGTATGCGAAGAGCTTCGTGACCGAACCTTTGAAAAGAGGGAAATTTCACAGATGATAGATATTCTCATTCCGCAAGACGAGGCAGAAGAAGACACAAAGAAGATTGAGAACATTCAGAAGCAGCGTGAGCATCTTGCGTATATCTATCTTCAGGCTCCTGATCTTCAGAATGAAAATGACAACGGTTATCGCTTTTTGAATGCGGTTGCGGATTATGAATCACATAGTATGCCGCAGAGGGAGACGAGAAACTGGAAAGACAACAGGGCGCTTCGACTTGCAACACAGAGAACACTTGTGGATGCGGCATATGAACTGATGGCAAGATAAAGAAAGGGAGGCGGAAAATGTCTGACATTAAATATGAGGTAATTGACAAAATCGGTATTTTGTCAACAGGCAACAAAGATTGGACTACTGAACTACGAGTTGTCAAATGGAATGATCGGGATCCGAAATATGATATTCGCTCATGGTCGCCGGACGGCTCTAAGATGGGCAAAGGGATAACGCTTACGAAGGATGAAATGAAAGCACTTGGTGCGCTGATTACCCAACTTCTTGAGGACGGGAAATTGGATTAAGGAGGCTGGATATGGTAAAGATAACAATCTATGTCATAAACGGTCATTCTCCGCAAGTCGGGCAGTGGGATTTAGAGGCATATACGGATTTTAGTAAGGCTCGTGAAGCCTTTAATGAGTATATCTACGAATATGACGCGGTAGAAACGGGCGAAAACTTTGCTGATACAAAAGATGGCAATACAAAGTTTTGGATTGATGAAATTGAGGTTAAGCTGGATGTAAACGCAACTGCAATTGGTGCAAGGGTAACGACTTGATATGGGTGGGTAACAAATAAAATTTTTAAGGAGGTACAAAAGATGAGTTTAGATTTTAAACAGTTCCGAAATGAGCTTGAGTCTCATTTCAATAACATGTGTAATGAGAACACACACTTGTTTGAAATTGATCTTGACAAGGATGAGTTCTGGAATCTTTATTTAGATTCCATTCCCGCAGAATATAATCCTATCTTCAAGGTAAGGCGTGAATTTGATTGTTTGTGCTGCCGTCATTTCTTTAAGGAGATTGGTAACGTAGTTGCTATTCACGACGGTGTAATTGAGTCCTTGTGGGATTTCGAGTCTGGTAATCCGGTATGGAATGGACTCACTAAGAAGCTGTCAGCACATGTTAAACAGTTTCCTATTACTGGTGTGTTCATATCAAAATTCCCTAAAGTGGGTACTGACTACAATATGGCAGAAACAGAAGAGGGACGTGCAATACGTTTTGACCACTTCTTCCTTAAACTGCCCACCAGAATGGTTCATACGGATAGGTACGAAACTATTGATACAGTACGCGGTCAGTATAGGGATATAAGAAATGTGTTTAAGCGCTCTTTATCCGAACTGACAATTGATTCCGTAGACACAGTTCTCGACCTTATCCGTCAGGGGAGTTTGTATCGTGGTGATGAGTACAAGAATATTGTACAGAAGTTCCGCGAGTTGAAGGTAGAGTACGACAAGTTACCGACTGAAGAGGCGAAAGATCTGTTTGCTTGGGAAATGTCTGTTAAGACAGATGCCCCTACTGCAAAGATTCGCAATACTGCAATAGGTACGCTTCTTGTAAACATATCCGAAGATATGGATTTGGAAGAAGCAGTTGGTAAGTATGAGGCTGTGACAGCACCCGCGAACTACAAAAGGTCAAAGCCATTATTTACCAAGAAGATGCTGGAGGACGCACAGAAAACCATAACTGATCTTGGTTATCTTGATTCACTTGAAAGACGTTATGCTAACGCAGATGACATCACTGTAAACAATATACTGTTTACAAATAGAGATACTGCAAAACGTGTTCAGGGTGGTGCCTCAACCTTATTTGAGCAGCTTGAAAAGGAAACAAAGTCTAAACCCAAGAAGTTCGATAGGGTTGAAGAGATTTCCATTGACAAGTTTATCAAAGACGTAGTACCAACAGTCTCAGAAATTGAGGCGTATGTAGAAAGTAAACATATTCCGAATTTCATGTCTCTTATCGCACCTGTTGTTAAGGACTCCAAGACAATGTTCAAGTGGGATAACAACTTCTCTTGGGCATACTCAGGTAACGTAACTGATTCAATGGTGAAGCAGAATGTAAAAAATGCTGGAGGTAAAGTAGACGGGGTTCTTAGGTTCAGTATTCAGTGGAATGATACTGATGAGTGGGATAGGAACGACGAAGATGCTCATTGTAAAGAACCTTCCGGAAATGAAATTATGTTTAGCAATAAGGTGAATCGCTATACAGGTGGTAATCTCGATGTTGACATAATTGATCCATTAAAAGGTAAACCCGCAGTAGAAAACATCACATGGTCTGATATTAAGAGGATGGAAGAAGGAACGTATAAGTTCTTCGTTCATTGCTTCTCTTGTAGGGGAGGACGTTCCGGTTTCAGGGCTGAGATAGAGTTTAATGGGCAAATATATGCTTTTGACTATGCACAGCCTCTAAGGCAAGATGAAAGGGTTCAGGTAGCGGAGGTAATACTGAAGAACGGTCAGTTTACTATTGTAGAAAAGCTGCCTTCTAATTGTAGTTCTCGTGAAGTATGGGGTGTTAAGACCAACGAATTTACACCCGTTACGGTGTTATGCTACTCACCTAATTATTGGAATGAGCAGGACGGTATAGGTAATAAGCATTACTTCTTCATGTTGAAGGATTGTGTTAATCCCGAATTACCTAACGCTTGGTATTCAGAATTTCTAAACAGCGAACTTTATCCGAAGCATCGTAAGGTTATGGAAGCTCTGTCTTCTAAGGCACACGTACTTGAAACAGACGATCAGTTATCAGGTATAGGATTTAGCTCTACACTTAGAAATGATCTTGTAGTTAAGGTAAAAGGCTCCACTGAGAGGGTACTCAAGGTGAAGTTTTAAATAAGCAAAACAAATAAAGGAGGTATTGTAGTATGGCAGATTTATTCAAGTTAGCAACAAAGGAAAAGTATCGTTTCAACACCAGCAAGGGACGTCTTTCCGTAGAATATCTGTGGGATTTGTCCCTCGAAGATCTTGATGCATTGTATAAAGATCTTCGTAAGGAGCAGGAAAAAGATTCTGGTGAATCCTTACTGAGCAACACATCCCTTACAAAGAAGCAGAAAGTTCTTAACAACAGCATTGAAATCATCAAGGTTATTGTTTCTGACAAGCTTGAGGCGAAGGAACGTGCCGCAAAGGCAGCCGAGCGTAGAGCACAGAATCAGCGTATTCTTGAGATCATGGCAGATAAGCAGGATGCTGCACTTAAGGAGAAATCTCTTGAAGAGCTTCAGGCAATGCTTGGAACTAAAGATTACGAAGAAGAAGATTGATAGCTAAAGGTTTCCTTTGGTGGGTTCGATTCCCACCAAAGGAATTTAACTAAAAGAAAGATAACAAGTGATAACATAACAATGAAGGGAGGATATTTTAGTATGCCAGTAAATGATGAATTAGGTAAAAGAATGAAATCTTTTTATGAAGAGATACCAAAAGCCCGTCTTATGAGAAGAACACCTGTAATTATTAGGATTGACGGGAAAGCATTTCATACTCTAACAAGGGGTTTCAAGAAACCTTTTGACCATGTATTGATGTCTTCTATGCAGGATACTATGAAGTATCTATGTGAGAATATTCAAGGTTGTGTGCTTGGATATACTCAGTCTGATGAAATATCTTTATTACTGATAGACTATAAACATCTTAATTCTGCTGCATGGTTTGATAATGAAGTAATGAAAATGTGTAGTATATCAGCATCTATGGCAACACTCGCTTTTAATAAGACATTTAACTGTCGTGCTGAAGAATGGATCTCTGCGCTCTATGAAGCGTGGAATATTAGTGATGAAAATAAGAAGTACGAGAAAAATCTTCTGAAATGCCGGGAAATGGGTGCAATGTTTGATTCCAGATGTTTCAATATTCCTAAAGAAGAAGTGGCAAATTATTTCTATTGGCGTCAGTTAGATGCAACTCGCAATTCTATTGAGATGGTAGGTCAGGCAAATTTCTCGCATGAGGAATTGAATAAGAAGACTTGTAATATGATACAGGATATGTTGTATGAACAGAAGGGTGTTAACTGGAATGATTTTACAGTTCCTGAAAAGCGGGGTTCTTGTTGTATAAAGGAGAAACATATTGTAGGTGAGTCTGTGCGTACAATATGGGTTATTGATAAGGATATACCCATATTTAAAGGAAAAGATAGGAACTACATTGAAAAGCTGATAGAACCAGAAGAAGTGTAATATGTATACAAGGATATAGAACAGAAAGTGAGGAATAAAGAATGGCTATATACATTGATGACGGCGATACGGTAAAAACCTATCCTGTCAAAGCAAAGGTGGCAAAAGCTGTTATGACTTTGCTTGAAACGGATGACGAACTGGTATGGAGCCAGACACATCTGGGTTATGGCGTTAAGATAGTTGATAAGGCGGAACGCGAGAAAGAAGAATATAGAATAGAAAGCGAGGAATGAATATGTCAAATATGAGAATTTACTTTAATATACTCGGAACAAAACCTTATCACAAAGAAGTATTGTCCCCGGAAGAAGCAAAAACTATGATTGATGCTATTGCAGATTTTGTAAACGCAAAGGTTGAAGAAGGGGTATTCCCCGACCATTGCAGCACTGCCGGACTTGAAGAATATAGCGAGGAGGAAAAAGACTGGGTTGCATGGTATGATGAAGATGGATTAGATTTTAACGAACATTTTGAGGAGTAAAGATAAGGAGGAAGAAATGGCTGAATATCATGTAGGATGCGGAATAACCGCTATTTTTGCAGGAACATTAAACAAGAAAGGTAATATGTGGTTACATAAGTCGGTTGTTACTGACGAAGCATTTAGTGCGGTAGCAGTGTATCTTATGGAACATAAAGAAACAGTGGATTTTGAATATGACGGAAAGCAATATAGGTTGGCGGTTACAGAAATCAAGGCAGAAAGTGGGGTAAAAGATGATACGGATAGTAATTGATATTCCAAAACATGTATATGAACACGCAAAAGAACGAATCGAAGATAGTAATGATGAGTGGGATGCTATGCGAGCAATAGCTAACGGCACGCCACTTCTGAAAGGTCACGGAGATTTGATTTATAGAAGTGAAGTAATCAAGAGTCTTTTTGATTATCATAAGGGGAAAAAGACACTTGGACAATGTATTGATGATGTTCAGACCATCATAGAAGCAGATAAAGCAGAAAGTGAGAAATAAGATAAAAAGCAAGAACAAAGAATATGAAAATGACGTTTGATGAAATAAAGGAAACGCTTTATGCAATACCATTAAAAGATTGTAACGAAGATATCAATGTTGATTGGATAATAGCTATTGATAGAGCAATTGATATTATAAATAAATATCAAATAATGCAGAAAACATTAGAAAAAACATTGAATATTCCAGTTCCTTTATTAGATAAAGCAAAATGCTTGGATGAGATTATGGAAACATATAAACTCGTTAGATAATAGAAAGTAAACAAATAGAATTTATTACTATTAAATGTGATAGATCGGAGGATAATATGATTCTTTATGTAGTCGAAGGGCAGTATGATACTGATTTTGAAGGAATTGTGTTTGCTGTCTGTACAACAAAAGAGAGTGCTGAAAGAGCGCTAAAGATGACTTTAGATGGTGAAGATGTACAAATAACAGAGGTGATTGCTGACACTATCAAAATTGATGATGAAGTCATCAGTACAAAGGAAGGTTCTACGGATGAAAGCCGCAAAGCAGGGTTAGATGATATAAAACACCAGTCCGAAGGAGAATCAATTAAAGGAGGCATCAAATGACATGGAAAGAAATGATTGACAAAGCTAAAAAAAGGCTCGTTGGAAAGAATGTGGTTTTTGAGGGAAAAACACATAAGATAACCGATGTAGACTACAATGGGTGCGTACTTATTGACAAACCTGCAAGGTTTACACCGGATATCGCAGTTTACGATATTTGGAATGTAGGTAAACATGTAGTAGAGTTAATTAAATAAGGAGGATGTCGTGAACAGCGCTCTTGAAGCAATGAAGGGGAAATTATTTTCAGCGTCAGTCCGTTGTCCTAAATGCGGAACAATGATAAAGATGCGAGTGAGCGATAATAAAACTTATGCTTATCAATGCCTTGACTGCGACGAGGATTTTTATTCTTTTGAATGTCCCGAAACGGTAAGTGATTATCAAAACAAGCAAGGTGAGATAGTTCCGCTGTATAAGATAACGTTGTATGGTCAGTCAGCCAACTGGTTTAAAAGCCGTAAAGACGCGTTGGACGATCTGTGCGCCAAGTATAACGTGGCGTTCTGGAATGCGATAGCTGGGGCATCAAAAGCGCCGATGACGAAGTTTTTATCGACTTCGGATGGGAAGCTGATGACCCACAAGAAGCACCAAACGCTACGACGATACAGCGTTTCACGGATGAAGTATTAGAGCTTTTGGCAGAACACAGAGAGGTGAAAGATAAACAAAATAGATAGATATGACGCCCAGAAGTTAATCAAAGCACAAAAGATTATATCGGAAGTGGCTGCTTATAATTACACTTCCGATTCATCACCTGTATGTAGAAAGTTGAATACTATTATTGTAAAAATAAATAGATTGTTAGAGACAGAATTAGAACCTGAATTACAAGAAGAATACAATCTTTCAGGGAAAATATAGAAGTATAAAGCAGGGAGCAAGGAATAAGGCACAAGCAAGTGTAAAGTTACAGGAAAGTGAGGATAATGAAAATGGCAGACTATGATTATGATACTTATTGCGAAATTATGGAGTAGGCACTCAAAACCATGGATGAATTATTAGACGGTTTTGAACCGCACAATGAGATTAAGGTAGGAAGCGAGGAATAAATATGGCAGATATTGAAATAGTCGTTAAGGTAGACAAAAGAGATGTTGATTTAGTGAGAAAATATTTTAAGCCAACGGGATATAGTTTTATTCCGCTACAAATACAAACCGAATTCGTTTCGGCGATCCTTAATGGCACTCTCCTCGAAAAGGGACACGGAAAAGTGATTGATGCATCACATTTGCTTACAGTCACGGATATCCGAAGTGATGGAACCGAATTTACATATGTTCCATATTCAGAAATTGACAGTGCACCAGCAATCGTAGAAGCAGATAAGGAGATAAAGGATGAGTAATTGGTCGCATGTGGCGGGAATTATAAGAGTTGATGATATGGGAGGTATAACAAAACCAGATTTTGATGCGATCATAGGCAAAGAATGCTTATGGGGTTCGCCATCAGAAGTATGGAGCGATGCAGAAAAACATCCGGATAAGTATTTACCTATGGGTAGTGAGGGTTCCCTTCATAAAACCGTATGGGTGAACCCAAAGAGTAACCATTTAGATGCTTACACAGTCTCTATATTCGGAGATTTGCGGGATCATGACTCAGCTACGGAAATAATCGAATGGTTCAAGGAAAAATGTAAGTTATTATGGGTGAGAAACGCCGTAATAACTGTAGAAAATGGATGGTATGGTACAGAAACATACACATATACAGAAGACGAGGAATAGATATGGAAAATATAGAGTTAGTTATCAAGATGATAAAACGAAAAACGAGGAGTAAGAAATGAAAGAAATAACACTTGAATTGCTGATTAAGTCACTAAAAACCTAACTATTTTTATATTGGCAACATATCGTTTAAGGTAAGTCATATACGAAAGTTGAGAAAAAGTGAGGGGTGATATGACAAGAGAACAAGCAATTAGTATAGCTGAAGAATTTAGCAAATGGCTTGAAGATATGGCTAAAAAGTATGGATGGGATAAGAGTGATGTACAGGCTTTAATAAAACAGTTTTTGATGTAGTGATGAATAGCTGTAACTGTAGGGATCAAGACAAAGTAAACGAAACGGGAGTATGGAGAAAAAGGAGCATTAAGATGAATAGAGAACAAATTGTAGAAAAGGTAAAAAAATTGTATGCATTGAGCGGTAACAATCCTTCGGCAAATGAGGCGACAGCGGCGGTAGCGTTGGCGCAACGGCTGATGCACAAGTACCATATTGAGGAACTTGAATTAGCAGAAACGGCAGAAGAGCTTGTAGAGAGCGAGTTCAAGACGGGCAAAGGAAATAAGTGGAAGTATATGTTATCTGCCACAATCGCAAAAAATTTCCGAACGAGATGCTACTGGTATGGCAGAGAAAAAGTTCGTTTTTATGGACAGGCAACTGATGTGGAAATCGCAAAGAGTACATACGAGTTTCTTTTTAATCTATGCGTATCACTCTCAAGAAAGGCTGATTATCAAGAAAGGAAGCGAACAGGCTCTTCAAATGGAGCTGGAATAGCCTTTGCAATTGGCTTTGCAAAAGGCGTTGAAGAGGAGCTTAGCAAACAATGCACCGCCCTCATGGTGATTACACCTAAAGAGGTAGAAGAAGGATATGAAAAAATGCGAGAAGAGCGTGGTATGCACACGATGAATAATCACTGTCGGTATAATAATTCACAAGCAAAACAGTATGAAGATGGAATGTTCGCAGGAAAGTCTGCGATAGGAAGAAAGAATATAGAGACAAATTGACAAAACCAAAAAGGGGGCGAGATGATGGAAAAGGTTGCATATAAGTTGATGCGAAAATTAAGTGACGGAAATGTGTATCCGCTTTTCATTGACAAAAGACATCCGACGCGCTTCGGAAAGTGGTTAAAGGCAGAATGTTATCCAACCAAAGGGTTTGCAGTACGGAAGGGTTATCACTGCTGTTTTACGCCAAATGCGCCACACTTAAAAGAACAGTTGAGTAGTGGCGAAAAGAGGGTATGGGTTAAGGTTAGGGTCAGAAACTTTACTACTTATGATCGTCCGGAAAGTCAAGGTGGGCAATGGATTTTAGCAGATGAAATGTTCGTGGAGAAGGAATTATCTCCGAGTGAAGTTGCCAAAATTAGAGCGGAGGTGAAAGATGATTAACCTTGTTTCTGTCGCAAAGTTTTCGGAAATCACGGGTTTGCATATTACAAAGAAGCATACAGGGAAAATGCTTGGTAAGCGGTCGCTATCAACATCCGTAGTAGAAAATCCGATTTGTAAGCAGCGAAGACTGAATGGGGATAGCATTTGTGCAAAATGCTATGCGGCAAAAATGTTAAATGGTATTTATAAAAAGAATTCAGATTGCTTTGTAACAAATTTTGAGATTTTGCAAAAGCCACTAAAGACAGTTCCAATATTTCCTAAACATTGGAAAGATTTTAGATTTGAGGCATTTGGAGATATTGCAAGCGAAATACAGTTTCATAATTATTGTTTGATTGCAAGAGCAAATCCAAACGTGACATTTGCTATATGGTCAAAGAATCTTTGGATTATGGATTGTGTTTTCAAGTATGAAAGTAAACCGAAAAATCTCATAATTATTCAGAGTTCAGTAAGTATGAATAAGGCAGAAGAGCCGAAATATTGGTTTGTGGACAAGGTATTCACGGTTTATTCAGATAGGGAAACAGCGAAAGAACTTGGCATAAAGATAAATTGTGAAGCAAAGTGTACACATAAAAGGTGCGCGGATTGCAATAAATGTTACAACTTAAAGAACAAGACGAAGTATATTAACGAGATTCTCAAATAAGGGGGTGTAAATGTATAAGGTGTATATCGACCTTGATGAGGATGGGGATGTGACCGAGGAATACAGCGGAAAAGAACATAGTAATTATGAAAGTGCAAGGAGGGAGTTAAAAGCTGTACTTGATGATGATGGTGTATATTTTGCGTGGATAGAAGAAATTTAAGAGGAGAAAGTAAATGCAGATTGCACAGTATGAGAATATTAAGGCAAACTACAAGAAAGGTTCATTTGTGAGGGTAGTTATTCAGAGTCCTGCAAAGACTTTGGTGGCGGCAAAGAAAGCTGGACATAATATTCAGAAACGCATAGAGTTGACGACGAGGTTGGGGTGTCAGTATAGCCATCTTGCGGAAACAATCGCAAATGGTGGTGTTGTGGGTAAGGAAGATTACGCAAAGAGACTCGATGATTTTGGGCTGTATGCAAATAAAAAGGACGGAACTCTGTATTTACAATTCGCTAATATTCCTAAGAATGGGAACGTGAAGACAACATATATTATGGATAACGAAGTTGTGGATAAGGTAAAAGTTGAACCTTACTTACAGAAATCAACGAGCAGAGGACGTACTTCAACAATAAGAGTAAAACTTGACAATATTATTTCAATAACAAACAAGGCGCTTTGAAAGGAGAAAAATATAATGGGTGGAAAGTCAATATTTACCGTTGAAGCCGTTTGCGAAATACTTGATATGAATGTGCCGGACGATGTGCTTGCAGAAAAGTATAACACTACAGTAAAAACAATTCGTAGCAAAAGGTATCATCTTGCGAGTAGAAATAAAATTACAAACTCTACGGAATTTAAAGATTTTGTGGCAAAAAATTCACACGCAGCAAGGCAATATTATCAAAGAGAAAAAGATAATAATATTATTGAACCAATAAGGAAATCAAAAAGCGTACTGTTGCTTGAAATAATGGACAAGATCATAAACGATTTTGCGGAATTTGAAACGGCATGTAAAGATAAAGAAAACGAGATTAAACAGCAAACTATATTAAATAATGAAATCTCGATGTTAGAACGGCTTTTGGACAGGAATAATGTCTTGATGTCGAGGCTCATTCAGCAAGATTTGGCGTTCTTTATAGCGGTTTCTAATAAAACGGCAAAAGAGATGCAAAACGAATATCTATCAAAACTTGGCTTTTCAGATTCAGATATTGACTTTTACAGAAAACACAGCTTGGTTTTTGAGGAGGATAAGAATGGCGAAGTATAAGGTATATTCTTACCGAGAAGTAAAGGAAATATTAAAAAATAATGGCTATTCAGTCAATCGAGTTAAAGGCGATCATATAATATGGACTAACGGCAAAGCGTCAATAACAATAAATATAAACCCAAATCCGTTGGTAATAAGGCGGCTGTTTAGGACTTATAATTTGAAAGAGGTGTGAATATGGAATTTGGAAATATAAAGAAGGTTGCAAAGGTAATTCTTGATGAGTACAAGAAAAAAGGAACTGCGATGAAAGTTGACTTCCGTGATAGAAGCATCCTAAATACGGGGGTGTGGTATGGAGCGAAAGCCGTTGATTTGGGGTTTGATGGCGCAAATATTCCAATCGTTATTGGGTATTATAGTGGCGGTTCATATTCCATAGTGGATATGAACGAAGATGAAGTGGAGTTTTGGGGTTTTAGTATAATTAGCGCAATTAAGAAGTCCTTAGACATAGAAGATAAAAATACTGAATTTGAGATTGTTGTTGATGATGAAGATGAGTAAATTCAATAACCCGCCCAAAGGTTACGAGGACAAGGAAGTTTAGGTATGAAGATGTTTGAGTTATCACCTATCTATGATTCAAGAAAGTCATTTTACAGTAAGGCAAAAGTCGTAGAACGCGCCGATGGTACAAAAGAGCTTTACAGCTATAACACGTTAGTTTCGATCTGTAAAAATGGTAAGGTTGAACACCTCGGTAAATGGTCGGTTACTACTGGTCGCCACCAAAGAGAATTTGAGAGACAGTTCGCTTATTGAAACATAACTCGCTTTTTCTTTGGATTGATTAACAAAAACTTTGGTTTGAGATACAATTTCTTTGGATTGAGAGGATAAAAATATTATGTCAAGAACGTGGTTGGATCGAAACAAATACTTTCCTGAATTTATAGGTGGCACTTTTACTCGTGATGATATGAGTCGTGAGCGGGAAAGGGAATGGGTTGATTTCTGTTATGAGGCATATGAAGCTGATGGGTTTAAGAAAACATTCGGTGATGAATATACCGGGGATAGAGAGTATAGAGGGAAACGGTTTACGGTCATCGGTAGAGTTCCTGAATTCGGTAGAGGCGCTAATGAAGAGGATGGAGCAGATTTAGAATGTCTCCCTATGTGGAATATAAAGTTTGAGGATGGAACAATAATAGCTGCATATCCTGAAGAAATATGTCTTTCAGAAACACCAGAATATAGAAAGAAAAACGCAGAAGCATTTCGGGATCTTGATACTAAACAACTTATTGATTCATTAAAACTCATTAAAGAGAGATGTAAAGCCGCAACCACTTGTAATTGCTGTCCGTGGAATATAAATAACGAGTTTGGACTTTTACCAACTTGTGCTATTGGTATGCCTCGTTTTTGGTTGTTAGATGAATCAGAAAAGCAAAAGTTCCAAAAGCTAAATATTCCTTGTGTTGGGTAATTTTTTCTACTTGACAAAATGAATGAAATATGGTACAAACAACTTAGCCTAAAAAGAACAATTTTTAGGAGTACCTATTTCGAGGAGGTGGGGCGTTATGTTGGGTATGATTACTATATTTGTTATCCTTTTTGCGTGTGTTGCTAAAGGCATATCAAATTATTCATATAAAGTAAATGCAATAGAAAGTGGTAGGAGAGAGGGTAATTATGAAACATATTACGATATTAATGGTATGACGAGATATCAGAAGAATGATAAAGCGGTTTCAACTCGTCTCGATCTTAAGACTGGGGATACATTATTATGGAACCCCGAAACAGGCGAAATATATGAAAATGTTTCAAAAAAAGAAAGGGAAAAATTATTCAAAGAAGGGCTTAAACGCGCCGAAGGAAAGATGGTTCCGTGTTCTAAATATAGTGAAGGTTTTCGCAGTAAAAGCGGTAAGAGTATTTGGGGAATAATATATTTTAATTTAGATAATAAGCATAATTATGTAAAAAGATATATACAGTTTAAAGATGTTTTTTTGAATTGCGAGATAAATCTATTTGAAAAAATAAATTGCGATGAATTACCTGATTTTTGTATTAGACATAACGAACAAAGAAAAGAAAATAATTTTGATAGAGCATCTGAACTCTGGTATAATGATAAGGCGATTTAATTTTATTATTTTAAGGAGAGATAATATGTATGAATATGGAGTTGAAATGACCAATGAACACTTAACAAAACTATTTGTTAAGAGGGAAATTGATTTTGATTTGACTATAAAAAAATTTAGTGATATTGCAAAAGTCAAGGATTTGTTGAGCGGGGTCTATCATACAAATAAATTAGCTTATGAAGAAGCATATATATTTGTGGTTAATGGAAGCGGAAGAGTATTCGGTGTTATTGTGGCGAATGCTTGTAATTTAGAGAATACTAAAATAGACGTAAGAATGCTATTGATGTTTTTGTCGTTAACAGCAGCGAAATTATTCTTTATTGTTCATAATCATCCAGAGAAAGGGGATTATTGTCCAAGCAAATCAGATTTTGATGTAACAGACGCAATGGAAAAAGTTGGCATAATGTTTGAAGTACCATTTTTAGGGAGTTATATTATAAATGCAGATAGTTTTATAAAGATAGAAAGAGAGGAGGATTGTGATGAGTGGGAGGATTGAAATTGAAAACAAAATAAATGATGAGATTATCCGGAAATTAGAATCTCTTCCAAAAGAGGTAAAACAATGGAATGAAGTTTTAATAATATCACGCAAAACTGCCGCTACGAGAAAGGTATATATTCAAATTATCGAAGATTTTTTTAAGAGCAGAGAGCTTAATGATACTACGGAAATTGAAATGTTAGATGTGATTAACTATTTATCTCAAAAGCAAACTATTACTATTGGTGGCGAGAAAAGAGTTATGTCTGATTCCAGAATGGCTCAGATTTGGTTTGCGTTAAATTCATTTTTCGAGTTCTTAAAAAATATCAATGTCTTTTCACAGAATTTTATGGATGCTATTCCTAAAAATAAAATTGTTTCTGGAAACCAAATAAAAAAAGAAAAAGAACTGCTCACAGAAAAGGATTTTAATGCTATTTTAGAGGCAATTGATTTTCCAGTTAGGACACAGTATTTAACGGATCTTGTGACTTCGGTTGCCAGAGATAAGTGTATTATTATGTTGTTTATGGTTACAGGAATGAGAAAAACAGCTTTAATGGAAATTGATATTGATGATATAGATATGAATGAGGGAACGTTGCGTGTTATTGACAAAGGGAGAAAGGAACATATCTATTATTTGCAAAAGAAAATGTTGGATGTACTTGATCGTTGGATAAAGGACAGAGAAATTGTTTTGTATAATATTAGGAGATATACTAAAGCGCTTTTTGTAGATAAAGACGGAGATAGAGTTACAAGGTCAACGATTGATAACATCGTGAACAAATACACTAAAGCGGCGTTAGGGAAACCGCTTTCTCCTCATAAGTTGAGAGCTGGTTTCTGCTCCATTATGTATAATAAAACACATGATATAGAATTTGTTCGTAGGGCTGTAGGGCATAGTAACATATCTACAACTCAAAGATATATAGTTACGAGTAAAGAAGAGAAACGAAAAGCGTCTGAGATTATGGATAAGATTTTAAAGTAAAGGAGGACTAACCATGCAAGGTAGACTCGAAAACGAGCTTAAAAAAGACAAGAAAATACAATCCATTCTTGCTGATCTTCCGCCACAGCTTGCCGGATGGAATGACAGCCTCGAAGTCGCTGATAAAACGCCTGATACACGGCTTGACTACTTACGGAAGATCCGAGCATTTTTGGAAATGGTCACAAAAGATTGTAAAAATTACGACTTGACAAAACTAAACGAAGCCGTTATAATACATTTCTTGAAAGGGATAAGAGTTAAAGAGAAAGTAATTAATAATCAATTAGTTACAATACAAACAAGTGATTCATATAGAATGACTTATTGGTATTGTTTTAACAGTCTATGTAAATATCTTTTACAAGTTGGAGTTCTTTGTAAAAATCCTATGGATAATATTGGAAAACCTAAAAATCACGATCTTGAAAGAATAAATGAACATAGGGTATTACTCACATCGGAGGATTTTAAAAAAATATTATTTGCTATAGATACCGATACATCTCAGTTAATGTATGACGGTACTTTATGTCTAAATAATAGAGATAAGGCAATTATACTTGTATTTATGACTACCGGAATGAGAAAGACGGCACTTACAGAAATCAATCTCGAAGATATAGACATAGAACAAGGTGTAATGTCTGTAATAGACAAAGGAGATAAGCCGCATCAGTATATTCTTAATCGGGAATTAAAAGAAGCGTTATCTTTATGGCTTAAGGACAGGAGAAAAATACTTGATTACACGGGTAAAGATACAAATGCATTGTTTGTTTCCGCAAAAGGACTTCGGATCAGCGGTGATGCGGTAGCGGATATAGTAAAGAAATATACGCAAAAGGCATTAGGAAGAGCGTTGTCGCCGCATAAACTTCGGTCAGGGTTTTGCTCTATCATGTATTCAAAGACGCATGATGTGGAGTTCGTAAGACGGGCGGTTGGTCATTCAAATGTTGCGACCACACAAAGGTATATAGTTACGGATATGGAAGAGAAAAGAAAGTCGGCGCAGATTATGGAAGGCTTGCTTGGGGAGTTGAATTAAAGGGGGGTGAGATATATGAGGGCTGTTTATAATGCAAAATATGTGACAGTTTGCAATCTCTGTAAACGCCCAATAGGTGTTGTAAAACCAGAGCATGTATATAACATTTGGCGCATAGATAACGAAACCGGAGAAATGGTTAAGGCAAAGGATTTTGATGTGTGTGCGCGGTGTTATCCGATTATTGAGACAGTCGGACTTTTGTATAAACAGGCGGAAGAGATAGATATAGAAAGGGGTACAGAAAAGGAGAGTAAGAGCGAATTATGATTGATAATAAAAATAAATAATCGAATTATCGTAAGTTGTCAAAACCATACATAGCAGAAAGCGATGATAAGAAATGGCAAAAGAAGAAATAACAAAAGAAGAAGCAATAAATATTACTAAATGTTTAGTTTGGCATGCAAGACCTGGTGAAGAAGATATAGAACAAGAAATCAAAATATTAAAGCAAGAATCCTGTAATGATTGCATCAGCAGACAGGCAGTGTTTGAGATTATAGAAAGAGAAGAATTTAAGGGTGACGCTATATCGGAAGTAGAGAAATTGCCACCCGTCACACCGCAGTCGAAGATAGGGCGGTGGATAAAAGTCACAAATGGCAGAGGTGGACATGAGTGTGATTTATGCCATGAATATGCACCAAGTTATCAAAGCGGTGATGAGCATTTAACGAACTACTGCCCCAATTGCGGAGTAAAGATGCGGGAGACAAAAGAATGACAGTAAAAGAGTTACGTGAAGCATTAAGTAAGTTTCCAGATGATATGGAAGTTTTAACAAAAAAGACAGAATTATTCGGAAATGTTGCTTATGTAAACGGCGTAAAAGAAGATTCGTATGGCTTTTTTGGGACAAATGTTCCTTGCGTGTTACTTACAGATGAAATTGAGTCACAGAAAAGGAAGGAATAAAACATGAAGCAAGAATCTCAAACATGGAGTATAGACGATGCAAGGGAAGATTTTACGTTCGATGTTTACACTGTGCTTGATTTTTTACCCACGAACAACGAAGCCAATCAGATTATAGACAGTTTCGATAAAGTAACAAGCAATATTGGACAATATCCTGTTCTTGACAAGATAAGAGCAGAGATAATTGATACAGGAGCATACGAACAAGAAATTCATGGAAAAACAGAATTTCTTAAAGGTATCAACTATTGCCTTGATGTTATTAACAGGTACAGACAAAAAGGAGTAAATAAGAATGAGTAGATCAAAATCATATAATTCTATGTATAGTTATACAAAAGATAATCTTAAATATATTGATAGATACGGAGATGCACATTACAAAAGAAAAATAAAGAAATGTATAGTAAATAGATATGGTGATGTGATTAAAGTTGTTACAAAATGATGTAAGAGGTAGAAAAATGATACTTGAAGAAAAAGAGTATTTCATAGAAATAGACATTAAACTGTCAGATGGAACTTTAATTGGTACAGCCGAGATTGAACCAAATGAAAAAATGCTTGAACGATTTGTAATATTTGAGCCGTATCAGAATAGAGGTTATGGTCAGCAAGTTTTATCTGATTTAATTGGTACCTATGGAATAAAGAAACTATGGGTTCGGTCAGATAATGAAAGGGCAATCCATATCTACAAAAAAGCGGGGTTTGTTAAAATGAAAGAAACAATGTTTGAGATGTGCAGGAAGGTAGAAGAATGACGCTAATTGATGGAGATAAGATTATAACAACACAGGTGTATGATGAACAATACGAAGAATTGATAGAAAAGAAAATGAGTATTATTGATTTTGTCAATAGATTCTCTGATGAGGGAGCAACAATAACTGATAATATACTTGATAAGATAAGAGCCGAAATAGACGAACAATGCGATAGTGTACGTCCATACGATATATCGTGTGCAGAAGGGCTGGAAATGGCGTTGGAGATAATCGACAAGTACAAGACAGAAAGTGAGAAATAAAAAATGATATACAACATATCCGCTATGGTAGTTTATTCTGACCAGATAGAAGCAGAAAACGAGGAAGAAGCTATCAATAAATTTGAAGCTGATTGCCCTTATGACATTGACGGTAACACGATAGAGTGCGAAGAAGATGAGGAAAGTGAGGATAAGTATGGATGCAAGAACTTTAGGGAATGAACTATCTTGGGATGGAGAGAGAGCAGTACGTAGGATTCTTATTGAAGAGAAGTTGGCGAAATCCGAAGAAGTAGCTCTAATGACCTGTGTACAGGTTTGTTCTAAACTCCTTGAAACCTATGAGGTTGTTTCCTGTGAGAAAGAAGTTATAACCGTAGTCAATAGGGACGATATGCAAACCTATAATTCAATAGTGAAGGTATTAGGGAGGTAGGATATGTTAGTCCGAGAAAAGCAGAACAAGAAGATAGGACACGTTGAGTTTGTGTCATACACAGGTAAATACCCAAACCTTTGTAGTGGTGTTCTTACATTGAAGATTGACGGAGAAACAGTTACCTTTGGAAATAGCTTTAGTAATAAAGTAGACTATCCCGAATTTTGGGCTACAGGAGGAAGTTGTGGTTTTTATAATGACTATTCTGATATTTATGTAAACCATGAAGAGTGGCTGATTAATGAGAGCGAACTTCCTACAGAATATAAGGTTTATGCCGCAGAGATTGAAAAGGTGTTTAATGAGAATGTACCCCACGGATGCTGTGGAGGATGCTTATAGAATATTCGAGAACAGCAAAGTAAACAATGCAAGTATTGATTGATATATTAGAGGAGGGGCGATAAATATGAAAGATATTCTAATAATAATTGATATGCAGAAAGACTTCATAAATGGAAGTCTTGGAACAAAAGAAGCCGAGGCTATAGTAGATAACGTAAAGAAGAAAGTTGACGAGTATATTGAAGCGGGTCATACAGTATTTTTCACACGGGATACTCATTTCGAAAATTACCTTGATACTTTCGAGGGAAAGCATTTACCCGTAGTTCATTGTGTTAAAGATACAGATGGGTGGGCTATATCAGATAAGCTGAATGTGTATAGGGATAATGTAAAAATAGTAAATAAGCTCACATTTGGATATGTTGGTTGGGATGAGTGGTGTGAAATGAGAAAGGCAAAGGATTATGAGATCTGTGGTTTATGCACTGATATATGTGTAATAAGCAACGCTCTAATTCTAAGAGCGCTGTATCCGGATAAATGTATAGAGGTTGATTCTAAGTGTTGTGCGGGGGTTACTCCTGAACTGCATGAAGCCGCTCTTAAAGTGATGGCTTCTAATCAGATAGATATAATCTAAGATAAAAGAAAGCGAGGAACCTAAAATGAGGTTGAACAGAATTATCAATAGTTTACTCGAAACAGACCTTTATAAGTTCAGTATGGGACAGGCAATTTATCATCAGTTCAGTGATTATAAAACCACATGGACTTTCAAATGCCGTAATAAGGATGTGAAGTTTACTCTTGATATGGTAGATGAGATAACGGAGCAGATAAAGGAATACTGTAAGTTAAGTTTTACAGAAGAGGAGCTGCAATATCTCGATAGTATTAAGTGGCTGAAGGGATCTTATATAGACTTCTTGAGGTTGTGGAAACCAAGATTCGAAGATTTCACTATTTCTAATGACTCCGAATGTGGTCTTGCTATAGAGACGAAGGGAACATGGCTCAATACTTCAATGTATGAGATACCAACTCTTGCGATAGTGAATGAGGTATATTTCAGGATGCAGTATGATTACGATAAGCTGTTAGATAGTTTCAAAGAGAGACTTGACACTAAGTATGAGAAACTGCATTCCGGTTCTTGGTACGCAGGAGTATTTTCTGAGTTCGGTCTTCGCAGACGCTTATCAGCAGAAGCACAAGAGCTTGCAGTTGGGAAGTTTTCTCATCTTAATGATACACAACACGCAGCTTCTGAGTTTATAGGTACATCAAATGTTTATCTTGCTAAGAAGTTCGGTGTGACTCCGGTAGGAACAATGGCACATGAATGGATTATGTGTGTAGGTCAGGGTAATCATAAGCATAATCCGGCATATTCTAATTGGTATGCTATGGATGCTTGGGTGAAAGAGTACGGTGTATTAAATGGAATAGCTCTGACTGATACAATTACTACAGATTGTTTCTTGAAGGATTTTCAACTTACCTACGCAACTTTGTTCTCTGGTGTAAGACACGATAGCGATGATCCTATTGAGTGGGGTGAGAAAATGATTTCTCATTATGAGAAGTTAGGTATTGATCCTAAACAGAAGACATTACTATTCTCTGATAGTCTTGATTTTGAAAGAGCTGATAAAATATTCAGACATTTTCATGGTAGGGTTAAGGTCGCTTTCGGAATAGGAACATATCTTGCAAATGATACAGAAGTTAATCCTTTGAATATCGTTATGAAGACTACAGCTTGTAATGGTATGGATGTAGCAAAGATTTCTGATACATCTGGTAAGGGTATGTGCAAGAATCCTGAATATGTAGAGTATCTTCAAAGGTGCATAGATTGGAGAATGAAGTAAAGGGGGATGTTTTAATGGGCTACGAGTTTGATGGGGTTAAAGCAAAGAATGATTGTATTAAATGGATAAGAGAGTGGTTTGATGAAAATGGAAAAGGGTGCAACGCTGTAATAGGTATATCCGGAGGGAAGGACTCAACAATAGCAGCGGCATTACTAATCGAAGTACTTGGAAAAGATAGGGTTTATGGTGTGATGTTGCCTAACGGTGATAATCAAGACGTGATGTCTGTTGAGGTGTTAGTATATTTAGGTATTAAGTGGTTCACTGTAAACATACAGAATGCATACAATTCTTTTATAGATCAGTTAAAAGACTGTGATATTGAAGTTACAGAGCAAACCAAAATAAATTTAGCTCCAAGACTTAGAATGTCAGCATTGTATGCAGTATCTCAGTCTTTGAATGGTAGGGTTGTGAACACCTGTAATTATTCAGAAGATTATGTGGGGTATAGTACGAGGTATGGAGATTCAGCAGGAGATTTTAGCCCTTTAGGAGATTTTACTGTTTCAGAGGTAAAGTGTATAGGTAGAGCATTGGGATTACCAAATAGGTTTATTGAAAAGATTCCGTCTGATGGTCTTTGCGGTAAGTCTGATGAAGATAATTTAGGTTTTACCTATGATACTCTCGATAGGTATATTCGAGAGGGAATATATCCTGAAGAAGATGTAGCGGAGCTTATAGATAAAAAACATGAAAACAACATCTTTAAATTAAAGACTATTCCGGTATTTAGACAAGACGTAACTTATGAGTTCGGTGAAAAGATAATGAGATATATTGTGACATAAGTTATTATTTCCAAAAAAGTTACGGAGTATTGAGAATTTTAAAAAGACATATGCAAATATGAGCGGAGGTAAGAAAAAGTTATGAAAGGATTATTTATTCCCGGAATTACAACAGAGATGTTTAAAAACTGCTGCTTTAAAAGTATTGAAATACTTAGGACAGAAGGTGAGATATATGATGTTGATATTCCGGTGGTTGAACATAAAAAGACTTTTCTTAAAAATGACGGGTGGGTTGAATTAAGCAGCCTCCCTAATGGAACAACTATAAAATTTGGTGGAATACAGTGGAAAATTCTTGATAATCATTTTCCGGCAGCAGACGGAAGAGAAGGAGTTCTCTGTTTAGCAACAGATATCCTTTTTAAGAAGGCTTTTGATAGAAAAAACCGCAATAATTGGAAAGAGTCCACGCTTAGAGATTGTCTGAATGGTGATTTTAAGAACATTCTTGCGGCTAAGATTTTTGACAATACGCTTCTACCGTTCAAAAGAAATCTGTTGTCAGATGATGGTATGAAAGACTATGGAAAGTGTATAGATTATATAAGTATTATTTCCTGTGACGAATATAGGAAATATCGGGATTATATCAACGACAAGCCAGATTGGTGGTGGACACTGACTCCGTGGAACATTCCACGCTCTGGCACCTCGTGCAGTGCGTTAGCTGTCACCGCGAACGGTGCGTTCAACATCTGCGCCACGTTCGACGGGAACAATGGCGTCGTTCCCGTCTTATGCGTGTCTCCTTCTTTGAAAGTACAAGTCGTACCACAGGATAATTACAAGCTCTGAATAGAAAGAGAGGGAAATATGCTGTTCGAGTTTGATATGCCAGAAAAGATATACAACGCTATCCAAGATGATGTGAACATCGCCACAATACCCTTTGAAGACCTTGCCGTTCTTCAGAATCACTTATATAAGGGCAAGATCCTCACAGAAGAGAATGGCGCTCTTATAAATCGCTCGGATGCCCTCGA
>Ga0326513_10000159_pt1 | contig 53509 bp, 91 predicted proteins | sample 2_2465_0518_D_FD_203654 | JGI IMG/M metagenome (GOLD analysis project Ga0326513, IMG submission 203654) | Bovine rumen microbial communities from UC Davis, California, United States - 2_2465_0518 | ecosystem: Host-associated > Mammals > Digestive system > Stomach > Rumen | place: USA... | reverse complement strand
CTTTCGTTGCGATAAGTTAAAGGAGAAGATTAAGAACTACAAGGAAATGTGTGAGGATATGAAAGCGGATATGTGCAAAACTAACGATAAAGTTCTGTATGATTACTTGAACAAGTTGTTGAAAAAGTATGCTACTGCAATTTTTGAAAATGGAATTTCTTGGAATATATTTGATAAAAAATCTCATCCTACTAAATCAGAGGATGATAAACGCTATTTGGTAAAAAGAATAGAACCTTGCGATGGCTCAAAAGTAATATTCGTTAGTAAATATTATGATTATAATGACTGGTATTCTCTTGATATTATTGAATGGGCAAGAATTGACCATTTGTATTGATTTAGAGAAGCCAAGCAATTCTTGGAGGAAGAAAATGTTATTCCAAAGGAGAATGAATAAATGCAGAAAATAGGAAAACTAAAACAGTTAAAAGGTAAATGCCCTAACTGTGAGAACAAGTTTATCGCAACTGCCGATGATTTCATAATGACTGAAAATGTACAGTATAAAACATTATTGCCAATGGTACAGTGTCCTTATTGTAAGACCTATCTGTATAAATCTTGTGGATTCTTTGGCGAAACAATTTGGGAAGAACCTTATTGGGATTTCAAGATTAAGAAAGGAGTGGATTATGTTTGAGGAAGAAGCAGAAGAATGGGTAAAAGAAAATATGGACTGTTGTAAAACAGACAATTCTGTAAATCAACCCATTCCGTATTTTGATGAAGAAGAAAGATGTTGTGCTAAAAGTGCTTTCAAAGACGGCGCGGAGTTCGGCTATAACAAGGTCAATGAAAAGAAGTATTCGTGCACTCAAATGACGGCTCTCTTGTGTACAGCAACAAAGTCGCAAGTGTGTCAGTAGAGCTTAGTGGTATTTATGTATATGAACACGAAGAGGTATCAGAATGATTTACAAAAGCAATTTTGATGGACAATGGCATAAGGTAAATCCTCACTATGTTCCATTCGGCGCGGAACAAACCCACATAAGGCGCGAGCTGTTTAACTCTGGTATTTTCCGCGTAGGCAAGAATGAGGACGACTATTACTTGTTCGTTAAGGATTGGTCGATAGGATGCTGGTCGCCAGGAGATAGTGAAAAGGCTCGTTTGCTTATAGGCAGCGCTTTCGATACATATTTCGCATTGACGAGGTGCAAGAAATGGTAGTAGGTACACCAGTACGTGTCATAAAAACAGGTCAGATGGGCCACGTGGTTGGTCCTTCTAAGGATGGCAAACTTTATGTCAACATTGGTAACAAAGGTTGGTTTAAGTTTGATATCGAGGAGTTAATATATGAGTAAGTTCGGTCTTATTTGTTATTGCTTGGCACTTGTTGTCTTATTTATAATGGCATATTTAGGAGTTGAACAATGGTAGACGTCAGTAACTGGAATACATTATTTAATCATCAAAAGATGGCCATCGACAGATTCAAGGATGAAAGCGCGATTGCCTTGTTCTTTGACCCTGGTACAGGTAAAACTCTTACCTCATTGTCGATTGCTGAATATAAATTCAAAACCGGGCAGATTGATTCTTTGTTGGTTATTGCACCTAATAAAGTACATAAGCAATGGGCTACTGAAGAAGTACCTAAGTGGATGTCACAGGTACCTACTGTGGTACAATGGCGCAAGAACAAGAAACTATTTTGGGTAGCGGACCGCTTAAATATCGTTTGCACAAACATCGACCAGTTTTCAACGAAAACTCGTTATATGGAATATGTTGAATGGGCTAATGCTCATAAAACAATGATTATTGTTGACGAAGCAACGCGCATCAAGAATCCGAAAGCTATTCGTACACAACGCCTGTTGTATGAATTCAATGATGTCGTTTATCGGGGCCGCTCAATCTTAAAGAGTGAACCGAAAACCGTTGCACGTATTATTCTGACAGGTACTCCGGTAACAAACGGACCGTTCGATGTATGGTCTATGTTTGAATTCCTTGAACCAGGATACTTCGGTCTGAATTACTACGCGTTTCAAAATAAATATGGAATGTTCCATAGTATCGATGTAAACGGGCGCAAGATTCGTATTTTGATTAACGAAGAAAGCTGGACAGCGATTCATAATTGTGATAATTACGAAGCGGCTGCAGCTCTGTTCGGAGTTACTTACTCAACTTATGAACTAATACGTAGCCAGGAGGCCTACGAGGGCCCCTTTAGAAATGTAGACGAAATCCGTACGCGAATGCTGGATAAGGCAATGTGGGTCGACATCAGGCAGTGTGTTGATATGCCAAAGCAGGTTTACAACCGTAAGCTTTTGGATATGTCGCCGGAGCAACAAAGAGTTTATCGCGAAATGGAAAATACTTTGATTGCTACTTATAAAGATAAAGAAACAACTGCTAATTCTAAAATTGTAGCCTATATTCGTTTGCAGCAGATTGCTTCAGGCTTCATTGTAAGTCAAAATGTTCCGGATACGGAAGAAGCTTTGGAGGACCCGCCGGAGAAGGAAATCACCTGGTTCGATGAGAAACCGAAAGTAGACCAGTTGTTAAATGATGTTGAAGAGATAGTATCAGCGGAAGGTGCTAACAAGAATCAGGTTATCGTTGTAACGCACTTCAGCGCCGAAGCATCTATGTTGTTCGACATCCTGAAGGAGAAAGGCTACAAGTGTTGTTTGATGACTGGGTGGAAGACAGTAGGTTCTGTTGAAGGCTTTAAGCAACATAAGTACGACATAATGGTAGCCAACATCCGTGTAATTAAGGAAGGTCTTAACTTACAGGAACATTGTCATCATACAATCTACTACTCGAACACCTTCTCACTGGATGACAGGCTTCAGTCAGAAGCGCGTACGTTCAGAATTGGCCAAAGTGAAACGTGTATTTATATCGACTATGTAATGAAGGATACAATCGATATGAAAGTATACGCTGCGCTAAAGCAAAAGAAGAGTGTTTCAGACTATATTAAGAATACTAGCCTGGAAAGCTTCTTAACCGAGCCGGATGAAACGTTCAAGCAGGAATACAAGATAGCACAGGTCGATGATGACGTTGTGATATTCTAATTTTGATAACTGTAAAAACTGGATTTTTCTTTTGAAGGAGGATATAATATGGATTATAATAAGGAGTTTGCGGAAGCGTTCTTCGGAAAACCGGAAGCAGAAGACCGAAGCATCGAGAAGATGCTCAACAATACGCGGGATGATGCACCTACAATGAAGGTTGGAGACTTTTGGCATCAGGTGAATAATCCTCCGAGTATTCTGAAAGAACTATTCTGGGACTGGTAATGTAAAAACGTGAGAGTGGTGGTAACAGCATGAAGGACGATATACTGCTATGCACTAGGGGATGCAGATACTTAGCAGGAGCTATCGTGGCTCAGGCGTTAAAGGACCTGGAAGAACCCAAATGGAGAGATGAGGCGCTCGTTTTCTTGAACTCAGAGTATTGCTATGAGATATTGGCAGTATTAGGGGATAAAACAGGTATCCTTAGAAGTCGAATAGACAGTGCCATAGCTAGGGTAGTTGACATCAGCAGGCAAGAGCTATTCCAAGTACAGTGTTACGCACGGAATCATACTTTAATAGAGACAGCGGACCACTTCGATATATTAGAAGACGATTTGTTGTTTTATGCACAATGGAAAGGATTTACTTTTAAGCAATAATAAATAGGAGGTTTGCTATGAGTAACGAATGGATGGGTCAGGCAGTAGAAGTACCCCAAACTGCTATGGAAGAGGTTCAGAAGTATATAGCCGAGCTTCGTGCACGTCAACAAATGATGGTAGAAGCTGAGGCGGCTTTTGAAACCGCTAAAGCACACTATGAAGAGTATGCGAAGCATGTAGTTCCGGAAATTTTCTTGAAGAATGGTGTTGACTTGATTAAAACAGCCGATGGCGCCAAAGTCGAAGTTGTTACTAAAACTTCTTGTTCTATCAATAAGAATGATAAGGATAAGAACTACGTAGCGCAATGGCTTAAAGACCATAACGGTGCTGACCTGGTAAAAACGGAACTTAAGGTTGATGACAGTTACCGTGAAATATTGGAAGCCAACGGTGTATCGTTTGAAGCCAAGACTGAAATGAACACCAACAAGGTTAAGGCTTGGTTGCTTGACCAGCTCGGACAGAAAGGCGGTACTGCGCAGATTGACGTTAACGAAATTCCGAAAGAAGTTCACTTCTTCCAGTGGAATGAGATGGAGGTTTCGAAATGAAACTAATTCTTTCTAATGCAATCATCAATCTTGACAGGGTTGCGGCTATCTACGTTGAAGAAGGATACTTAAAGCTTGACGTAGGTGATTCTGCTTACATGGTAACCAACATGCCTGATAATGCTTTACAGCAGATTGCCGTCGCGATGGCAGAGGGTAAACCTTTCCTGGAAATGGAAGGTATTGTCCCTATGAATGGTGAATAAGCTGCAGGCATCGCATCTGCCGATGCGAGGACTAAGCGACAGCGAAAGTGTACATAGTAACTGTCAAGCCCAAGGCATAATGGTAGCCACGCCACCAAGAGGTGCGTGAATAGTCGTGAACGAAAGCTGAGGCCGAGTGAGTAGCGACTTGTCCCCGTAGGCTAACTGGGAGGCCACCTGGCTCTGAGGCGGATGCAGGTTCGAATCCTGCCGGGGCTCAATAACACACCGACCTAGCCGGTGGGTAAATATTATTTAGGAGGTAACGTATGAAACGTTACAGCTTTTGGGTCGTCATTCTCGCGGCGTTGAGTGTGACTATGCAGGTTGCGGCTAACCTTGTTAGCGGCAGATTGGGATTCTTCGGACCTTATTTGGCCCCGATGGGCGTATTCTTCTTTCCTTTTGTTTACATTATTTCTGATGTAACATCGGATGTCTACGGATACAGGGTATCAAGGTGGATAGCATGGTTGACAATACTTGTCCAGCTTCTGTTCGTTGGAATGATCTTGACTGTAATCAATGCAGTAAGACCTGCTCCTTTCGTACAGAACATGGACGATGCCTTGCGTCTCCTGATAATCGGTACTGCTGGAACAAGTGGTATGCTTCGAGTAATGGTAGCAGGCGTAATTGCAGCAGTTCTTGGAGGATGGGTAAATGATATCATTTTCCAATTGTTTCGACATACAGACGGAACAGGCCACTTCCTTAAACGAAAGCTGCTTAGCTCTGCAGGAGCAGAACTTGTAGATACAACAGTATTTATCACGCTTGGATTCCTTGGAACACCTGCATGGTCAATTGCAATGTATGTAATTCAATTCTGTCTTAAATATGCAGTCGAAGTTATTACATCCCCTGTTGCAAAAGCATGTGCCGCCGGTTTGCGACAAGTCGAAGGTGTGAATGTATTTGAAGACCGCAATAAGTTCAATATCTTCGGATTCGAGAAGCGTTAACCTTTAATCGCGTGGTCCCGGCGATACGGGGCAAAGAACTATTCAGAGGACCTACTAAATGAAAATCAGTAAAGACATTAAGTTCGATTGCGCACATATGCTTTCGAACTACGCGGGTAAGTGTGCCAACTTACATGGCCACACTTATCACGGAACAGTAACGCTTGAAGGCCAGGTTAAACCTGAAACAAGCATGGTCTTGGACTACAACGTTATCAAAGACGTGATTGATGAATTCGACCACGCCATCATATTCAGTGAGGCCAGACAGCGCAATGTAGCTGAGACGGAGCTCTTTCATTGGGCAGAAACTCATGGTATGCGCAGGGTTGATTTGTTCAGCGGTAAGAGTACTGCCGAGAACATAGCACTCACCATGGTGCGCATGTTCCTTGAATACTCGAATGTTGACAAAGTTACTGTACGCCTATCTGAAACAGATGGAAGCTGGGCGATAATGGAGGGTACAAAATGAAAGTAGTCGAAATCTTTGATTCAATCCAGGGTGAAGGACAATGGATGGGTGTTATGCGAACATTCGTCCGTTTTGCAGGCTGTAATCTAAAGTGTCCCTTCTGTGACGAAGCCACGAAGTATAGCCAGGCTACCGAGATGACTATTCCTGAGATTGTAGCCGCATGTAAACAAAATGGTGTCGTATTGACAGGAGGTGAGCCGACAATTCAAGCAGAGCTTCCTGCTCTTATTGATGCCTTGCACGCAGACAATCACGCCATAGCCATTGAAACAAATGGTACGAACGAAGTAGTGAAGGACCTCCGAGCCTGGATTACTTGTTCTCCGAAAGCACCAGACTATAGGGTTTGCAAGCACAATGAAATTAAGCTCGTAGTCGATGAACAGCTTACATTCGAAAAAGCAAAGGAGATTGCTGAAGCTGAAGACGAATTCGTATGGCTTCAACCTTGCGATGGTCCTGATTACGAACTGTTTCAGAAAAGTAAGCAGCGTATCATTGAATGGATTACCAAGGAACCTAACCTGTTTAGGGCGGGTATCCAATTACATAAATGGTATGGGGTGTGCTAAATGAACACAGTAGAACGAATCAAAGCAGCGGACATGTTATTGAAGACATTCCCTGCTGAAGCGATGGGCGATGGCGTTGCGCAAGAGACGCCGAAACGAGTTGCAAAAATGTGGGACGAACTTCTTGCGGGATATGAACAAGACCCGAAGGAAATTTTGTCCAAGACATTCGATGTAGACGCAGGAGGAGATGTAAATGGCAACGGAATTGTTATCGTCAAGGATATACCTTTGTTCAGCCAATGTGAACACCACCTTGTCCCCTTCTATGGAAAAGTCCACATTGCCTACATTCCTCGCAACAGGGTCGTTGGATTGTCTAAATTTGCAAGACTTGTTGAATGCTTCGGCCGCAGATTGCAGGTACAGGAGCGACTTACTAAACAAATCATGGACGCCATTGTTGGTGCACTTGACCCCATCGGAGTGATGGTAGTCATTAAAGCAGAACACATGTGTATGACAATGCGAGGTATCCAGAAACCAGGCACGCAGACAGTCACATCCCGTGTTCACGGTGTCTTCTTTGATAAGCCGGAAGCTCGTCAAGAAGCACTTGACCTATTGAAATGAACCCCGTCAGGTGGTTTTAGCACAAGCATTGTGCCGCCAAACACAATGCAGGGAAGGGAAGTTGCCTGTGACTGGCACAGGAAGTCTTCAGTAAGTTACCACCTTACTGAAGGCGTTTTGGGTGGATTAAGTCAGGTGATTGGTCAAGAAGCGAAAGCGAGGCATGACTCAGAGGTTCAATTCCTTAGCCACCCACATATTCGTTATTTAATAAGGAGGTTTATTATGGATGACGAAAAGATTAAAGAGTTGGCTCAGGCGACAGGTTTGTCTGAGGAAGAAACAAAGCAGAAGGTCGACAAGACTGAATCAGCCTTGGACATGGGAGCAGGTATGATAATTACTGCTATTGAAACGGAAATCAAAACCAAACTAACTGATGAGCAGAAAGAGCATATCAAAATGGCCTATAAGATGTCTCTTATGTTTACGATAATGGGGATGAAATGACAGTAGGCGAACTTAAAGCTGAACTAGTGGACGTAGATGACAACAAGGAGATATGCGTTAGCATCCCTTGCAAGAAGACTACATTGTATAAGGATATTACATCCGTTTCAGTTCCTTCCGGGATTGATATGATTGTTATATGTACAGACAAACTATCTAAAGTACAGGAGGATGACTTAAATGTCTAAAGTATTGGTGTTGGCCTCAGGAGGCCTTGATTCATCGGCGCTGCTTCATAAAGCAGTAAAAGAATTCGGCAAGGAAAACGTATATGCATTGAATATGTATTACGGTCAGAAACATGCTAAAGAACGCGAGTGCTTTGAATGGCAGCTCAATCGCCTAGGTATTGAGAACTTCCGCGTTCTTGACCTCAGCCTTATCTTTGAAGGATATACAGGCTGTACATTGTTGAAGGACGGAGGAGCGATTCCCCATAAGTCGTATGCTGAACAACTTGCTGAGAAACCGGGAACAGTTTCAACATACGTTCCTTTCCGCAATGGCTTGTTCTTGTCTGTAGCCGCATCCGTAGCCATTCAAGAGAAATGTGACTTGATATGGTACGGAGCACATGCTGATGATGCCGCAGGCGATGCATATCCGGATTGTACTGAAGAATTCATCGCGTCAATGACTGAAGCGATATTCCAAGGTTCTGGACAGACGACCACAATGGCAGGTCCTTGGGCTAAGCTTAACAAGGCAGGTGTTGTTGCTGAAGGCATTAAGGCTGGTATGACACAAGAAGACTTCGACCACACCTGGTCTTGTTATGAAGGCGGCGATGAGCCTTGTGGTAAATGCGGTACCTGTATAGACAGAAAGGCTGCCTTGGAAGCCAATGGATTGCGAGGCTAAGATGGAAGTCGTAGACAAGAATCCGGTTAGTGAAGAAGCTAGGCGTATTAACAATGCATGTGCAAGAGACCGCGAGTTTCAGCGCATCTATGCAGATGAAACACGTACCCGCAAAGCCATTATTGATGCTTATCTAACTGACGAGTTAACCCGTGACAGAGCGGCTGAACTGTTGGTAACAAAGTGTCACTATGGCCTGCAAGGCGCTGTCGAGGCATTAAATTATGCCCGCGAGCATCGAAAGCGTGCTTAAGCATTTTTATAACCGAATAGGCTTGCTTTATTTTTGATTCTATATTATAATATAATATAGTTATACCTCCGGAGCTCTCGGGAAGTTCTTTCCCCTCCTATCTGAATTACCGAGAGCTCCCCTTTAGATATCTTCTATGAGGGTATCTAAAGGGTACGTAGGTACCTAAAATTAAACGCGTCCAAGACGCAAAGGAGTAAGCTTTATGGCAGAAGCAAAGAAAGCAGTAGCCGAGAATGATGTAGGATTTTTGGCTGAGGTAGCAGGACAGGGATTTGAGAACGTCAAGGCAGACGACGTAGCAACACCTCTCTTGTTGATTTCACAGGCGTTGTCAGAAGTTACAACACAGGGAACAATTCCCGCTGGTCACTTCTACAACTCAGTAACAGGCCGCGACTATGGCACACAGTTGCGTATGGTTGTGTGTCACTTCGACAAGATGTGGTTTGAATGGAAACCCAACCAGGGCGGTCTTGTAGGTCGTTATCCTGTCGGTGGTCTTGACGGAATTGTTGGAGACAAGTATTCAGGAATGAAGCACGGCGAAAACAAAGTCGAAGAAAAGATGATGTTCCTCGTTGTATTGCCTGACTTCCCGGAAGATGGATACCTTGTATTCTCATCAACACCCGGTAACATGAAGTACATCAAGGGATGGGTAACTCAGATGAGCAACCTCCGCCTTGATAACGGACAAAGAGCTCCGTTGTTTGGTGCTATCTGGAATGTTACACTTAGCCAGGACACAAACAAAACAGGAAACAAGTTCTTCAGCTGCAACGAGAACGGCAAATCAAGCTTTAAGTTCGATGGATGGATTTCACAGGTTGTATACCAAGAAGCCATTCAGCCGGCCCGCGAAGTAGCAACACAGGCCTTGGCGCTCACTGATATGAGCAAAGAGAAGCCTGCATTGGAAGACAATTCCGAATTCTAATTAAAAATCAGCCCTCCATTAAATGGAGGGCATCATTTTCTTTATTTAAGGTATAACTATGAATTCAGCAGAAGACGTTGTTCGTTTTATGGAATTATTTAAGGGTAACGAACGCGCTTATGGTGTTACCCGAATCGTGGGTGAGAATAACGGTAAAGTAGAAGGACAGTCACATCTTGAATATAATCCCGTTACACCTACAGTCATGCTTAATCACTTGGCCGGTACTGAATCCATCGGCATAGCCCCAATCAATGATGACAGTTGCTGTTATTTCGGCGCAATAGATATCGATAACTATGAATATGACCTTAATGATGTAATAGCATCAATATATAAAGATGGCTTTCCGCTAGTTCCGTGCTGGAGCAAAAGTAAAAAACTCCACCTATACATTTTCTTTAGCGAAGAAGTGCCCGCTGACGAAGTTAAAGAGCTTCTCGGCTGGTACCGCGATGCATTCGCATGCGACAAGAAGACGGAAATCTTCCCTAAACAGTCGAAAACAACTGATACGCATTCGTTCTATAGTTGGATTAACCTGCCTTACTTCCATTCTGATGATAAGGATAATTGGCGTAAGATGATTAACCCTGATGGCTCGTTGGCTACACTCGAAGAATTTATGGCAAGAGCGGAGCAATGTAAGTTAACACTTGAAGAACATAAAGCAAAGATTAAGGCGTATCGTTATTGGGATGCCCCTCCTTGCCTGCTTTCGGGCTTACTATTACGAGATATTGGTCCGGGCTTTCGCAACAATTGGTTGTTTAGCGTAGGTGTCTATTTACGCTTGAAAGATGAGAATTGTGACCTTGATACGTTGTTGACGGAAGTAAATAACGAACTCCACGAGCCAATAGCAGAAAATGAACTCAGAGCTACTGTATTATCCGGGTTGAAGAAAAAGAGCTACTTTTATCAGTGTGCTCAGCTTAATAGATGTAACAAGGTAAATTGTCGCAAGCTTGCGTTCGGTATTGAATCGAATCAATCAACAGGTTTGGATTATGGTTCGTTAACACAGGTAATGACGGACCCTCCTTATTACGAGTGGACTGTAAACGGTCAGAAGATGATGTTCTGGTCTGAGACCGAAATACTTATGCAAACGAAGTTCAGGGCCCTCTGCTTACGCCAGTTACATCTTGTACCTCGAAGAGTAAAGGATGAACGATGGTCTGATATTGTAACACGTGCGTGTGAACATATTGAAGTTGTTTATCCGACAATCGCAGAAGGCGACTTTACAGCTGGTTCTACATTCCTGGATTTGGTATACACATTCTTCAATGGCCGTAGACGCGCAGAGAATATGACCCAGCTTTCAATGGGCCGTGTATACCTGGACGATGTAGATAATGAATTCGTGTTTACGGCTAAATCGTTTATTGAATTCATTACCAAGAAGAATGACTTTAAGCAGCTTAGTAATGTTGAGATGCGCGTACGCCTACAACAACTTGGTGCGCATAAGGAAGGACTATATTGGCGCATGCCTGCAGCATCTATTCCTGATGTAACGAACAAGAAGGAAATCGATATTGACTTCAGGGATAAGGAAACAGGACAGGAGGATTTCTGATGAAGATTACAATAGAGTCGGACGATGGCAGAACTACATATATCTATGATAAAGTGTGGAATGTTAAGTTCGAAGAAGGACATATCATCCATGACGTAAAGGGTAAGGCGATTGCAAGGGATTGTTGTTTGACGTTTAATCAGAGCATAATAAGGAATGAAGATGAACACATTTAACGGAACATTGGATATCTACCTTGCTTCAGCAGGCAGTGGTAAAACACATCAACTGATGGAAATTATTGATTCGTACGTTCAACAAGGCGTTCCTTTAGACAGGATTGCCTTTGTTACTTTTACAAAGAAAGGTGCAGAAGTAGCACAAAACAGAATGATGGAACGTTATCAGGTCGGCATTAACAACCTTAAGAACTTCCGCACTATCCATAGTATGACATTCAGAGGTGTGAAAGCCGGTCGTGATATGATGATGGACTTCACCAAGTATAAGGACTTCGGTAATAAGGCGGGCTATAACTTTGGTTACATTGGTCTTAACTATGCCGAAGGTATTAACTTCTATGAGATGAAAGACCTGCAGCTTATTGCTATGGAACAGCTTTATCGTAACAACCGGCCTTACTTTGATAAGATAGCTGAGGATAAGGTAGACAACGAAGAGCTGGTCCGCTTTATGAAGTTGTATACTAAATATAAGGATACCTTCCATTATTACGACTTTACTGATTTGTTGGACCTGTACCTTAAGAACGGAATTGTTGAGGACGTTGACGTAGTATGCCTTGACGAAATGCAGGATTCAAGTCTTCTTCAGTGGCAGGTAGTATTCCAGGCATTCAGCAAAGCGCAGCATATTTACGTCTGTGCGGATATTAAACAATGCATTTTCAGTTATGCCGGAGCGAGCCCGGAAACAGTATTGAAGTTAAGAGGTAACGTACATATGATGGATAAATCATACCGCGTTCCTTCTGTAATACTCGATTTCGCACAACACCAGATTGTTGACGAGATGGAGCTCAGTGACCATAGTGACTGTAAAGCTGTACACGAGGGCGGAGAGCTGAAGTACCTCACTTCCTTAGATGAACTAGACGCCTATTATCGTAAAGATAAAACATACTTCTTTCTCGCTAGGAACAAACGGTTTTTCGATACATATATCGATTGGTGTAAACAGCACGCTGTCCCTTATAGGATAAGAGGTGTTCCAATATTTACTGTCTCTGACCAACTTGAGTTTAGGGAAGGCAGAACGGATACGTGGGATACGGATAAGTTACAGTTTGCAAGAGATTGTTACCGCGCAGGTACATTCTACGGAGAGCCGAATATTGATATTTCAACAATACACACTGTAAAGGGTGATGAGGCTGATGTAGTAGTGTTGATGAGCGACATTAGTCGTGCTGTAGAGTCACAACTAGATATTGACCCGGATTCAGAGCATCGCGTATTTTATGTTGGAGTTACTAGAGCAAAAGAAAAATTGCTTATTGTCGAGCCACAAACGAAGCGGTACTACCCTTACATAATTGTGTAGTTTTTCAATAAAAATTATAACGGAATTTAAGTGATTTTGTCGCTTAAATGCATTAAAATAAATTAAATTGATAAATTGATAAGATTAAAATTAAATTTTTAATGAGGAGCGCACTTATGTATGAGCCAAGTGGAAAGGCTTTAACTCCGGAAGAGTTAAAGGAACACGAACAAGCGTTGGATATGGACAACCTTGAGATTGAGCCTTATGGCGAGGAGGATACCAATGATAGTAGCAGCCGTTGATATCGAAACAAAAGACCCTCACCTTAAGCAATGGGGCCCAGGGGCCTGCCGCGGAGATGGAAAGATACTTGGTGTAGGTATCTATAGTCCTGAGCTCGCGGTTAATAGCTATTTTCAACCCACTGATGACGTAGTAGTAGACATACTAAGGCGTGCAGACGTTGTTAAGGTATTCCATAATGGTGTATATGACTTGGACTGGCTTATTAACGGCTATCATCTTGAAGTAAACGGACGTTGTGAAGACACGATGACTCGTGAAACGCTTCTCGATGCATATGCAATGAGTTATTCATTGGATGCCTGCTGTGCCCGCAGAGGTGTTGAAGGCAAGAATAAAAGTGACACCATCGAAGCATGGTGGGAAAGTCAAGGACGCAAAGGTAAAGCTATTGAGCATCTTGACGAAGTGCCCCCTGTAATCGTAGGTAAGTACTGTGTACAGGACTGTAAGGCAACCTATGACCTGTTCTTTGCTCAGCAGCCTTTGTTGGACGAACAAAACTTATTACGCGCGAATGATATCGAATGTGGGCTATACCCTTTGTTGATGGATATGAAAGGCAATGGCATCCGCGTTGATACGGCAAACCTGATTAAACTCAGCGATGCCTTTATGCAAGAGTATGAAGACGGTATGCACGAACTCGAGCGTACTTATGGCTTTGCTGAAGATGAGCTCAGCCTTAATAGTGGCGCATGTCTTGAACGAATCTGGAAACAGGAAAAGTTACCTATTGAATATACTTCAACAGGGCGTCCTTCGTTTTCTGCTGAAGTATTAGATGATTGTACTCACCCGATTGCTGATAAGATACATCACCTAAGAGGACTTGTTAAGTCACAGGCTTTCTTCGGCAGCTGGATGGATTTGTGTTTCAATGAACACATCCACCCTTGTTTCTATCCTGCGAAACGAGATGATGGAGGAACAGTGACAGGTCGATGGAGTTCGCAGAACCCGAATCTACAACAAGTTCCTGCGCGCGCCGATAAACACGGTAAGGAAATCCGTTCATTGTTCATTCCTGAAGATGGATGCATATTAGGTGCATTCGACTATAAGCAGATTGAATATCGAACATTTATCCACTTTGCACAAGGGCCGGGTGCTGAAGCTGCGCAACAACAATTCCATACTAAGGATGTTGATTACCACCAGATGGTACAGGAAATGATGGGCTGGGTTACAGGTGATAAGGATAGGGACAAGGAGTACCGCCATATCACAAAGAACTTGAACTTCGGTTCTCTGTATTGTATGGGCCCGAAATCATTCGCTCAGAAGTTTAGAAAACCTTTGTTGATGGCACACCCTGATGTTGACCCTGATAACTTGGTACCTTTGGCTACATCTTTGATGGATGAGTATAAAGTCAAGATACCTTTTGTCGATACAACGGGACGCGCAATCATTAACACGGGAGAAAGGCGTGGTTACGTTCGCACACTAAGTGGTAGAAGACAGAGGCAGCCTCCTCGTGACGCAAGAGGACAGATACCTTGGTACAAGTTGGTTAACTACCTTATTCAGGGTTCTGCAGCAGATATCTTGAAGAAAGGATTGGTAGATGCCTGGAATGCAGGTGTCTTCCGTGTACTTAAGTTGCATGCACAGATACATGACGAAGTTGTGTTCTCGATTCCGAAATCAAAAGAAGGTCTTGAAGCCTCACAAACACTTGCGGATTGTATGCGTAATGCTTATCAATTGAAGATACCACTAGGTGTTGATACAGAAATCGGGCCTGACTGGGGTCACTGCGATATGGATAACTGGGAGGCTTTTAAGAATGAGTATAACGTTCTATAGTAAGAAAAGCGGAAGGAAATTAGTCATCGAGGGTTATCCGGAGTTTGGGCAGTGGACAGAACAGCATTCGAACCTGGTGAACTTGATATGTAATTGTATGGATTGGACATATATGCCAACCCATGATAAAGGTGTTCCGTTTGATATGTTACAGGAGGTATTCAAAAATGGAAACGGTGGGAATTGAAACACAAAGATGTTACGCGGTAAGATGTCCGTCTTGCTGCCGTTATATGAATGTAGCAGGCTTGTCTATACTGAACGATGAACTTATTCAGTGTTGGAACTGTAAAGCGAAATCGCGTGCACAGAAGTGGGTCAAGAAGACAGGAGAGATGACATGCAAAGCCTCGAAGTAGTTAACTATATGGACGCTAAAGAGATAGCGGGCATTTTGGCGATGAATGGTTATTTTACAACAGTACGTAAGGTTGAAAACTACAACAGTACGTTGTATGTAAATCAAACACGATGGGAAGTATCGTATACAAAGGAAACTCATAAGGAGGAAAATATATGAGCGACTTGAACAATTGTGTGTTCACGGGACGACTTACAAAGGATTGTGAGTCCAAGACAGTTGGGGCTAAAGGTTCGTTGTTGGTAACCTTCAGCATTGCAAACAACACTGGTTTCGGAGACTATGCTAAGACACAGTTCTTCGATGTACAATTGTGGGGTAAGCGCGGAGAAGCCTTGCAGCAGTACCTTACTAAAGGTAAGCAGGTAGCGGTTGTAGGACAACTCGAGCAGAACAAGTGGCAGGGACAAGATGGGCAAGAACACTTCTCTTGGCGTCTCAATGCTTCCGATGTTCAGTTGTTGGCCAGCCCGAAAGCAGAAAATGCAACACCTTCCGCCTTTGCTCCGCGACCGCAAGCAGCTGATGAAGGGGAGTTTCAAACATTTTGAAAGTTAAGGTAAGATGTATCGGCTGCACACTTACTTATCCTGACCCTACCTGTTTGAAGCTTTTTCATACGCATCATAGGTATCGTATGGAAGCAGAAAACGGGTTGATACAGGAAGAAGTATTAGTAGACCAGCCAATTATTTCAGATGGCATATACGACTTGCCTGATGAAGATTGGACTTTTGATGACAATAAAGATTATGGGGAAGATAAACTAGACCCCGAGGAGAAAATTATATGACAATTTATTTTGCTGCACCATTACACGATGATTCAGACCAGGAACAAAACAGGGTAGTAATTGACGCCTTGCGTGCTTGCGGTTTCAAAGTTTATGCACCGCAGGAACATGGTAAATGGGAGGACCTTGTTGCCAAGTTCGGTGGTAAGGATGTAACACGCCGTTACTTATATACAATGGATTTGCACGCGATGCAGAAGGCTGACTGCTGCGTTGCTTATGTAGACCGTCCGAAAGGACCCTCTGAAGGTATGCTATGGGAAATGGGATATATGGCAGGATGTAACAAGCCTGTATACCTCTTAAACCCAGGATTCACTCACGGCTATAACCTGATGCCTGAGTTCGGTTCTATGTGCTTCGACAGTCAGGATTCATTGATAGAACACCTTAAAGAAGAGGATTTCCAATAATGTTCAGTTACCGTAATGAAGCAGCGTTCAGTAAAGCCCTTGTTGCTACAATGCGAAATAAGGGTATCTTTGTTCAGCGCATAGAAAGCGGTGAGACAGGCAAAGGTATTCCCGATATTTACGCTATTGTAGGAACGCAGGCTATATGGATTGAATTAAAGAGGGTACATCATTCAGTTCATGCATGGGAAAAGATACCTTGGAGGCCCGGACAACAGGCCTGGCTGCACGAAGTATGGAAGAGAGGTCAGCTCTCGATGACATTGTGTTGTTTTGATGATGCTATAGTACGTATACATCATAAAGACATATACAAGAACGATATGGTAAATACTTTATTGCATCCGAAGTATAAAACGTTAGCTTCATTACTTAAATAAAGAAAGCCCTCCAATTACGGAGGGCTTTCTTTTTGCTTATTGCTCTTTTACGAACAACTTGCAAACAGCGATTGCGCAGTTACCTACGAGAGGGATAGCTGCACATACAGCACCTTTGATAAAGGGGTCAGGGATTACAGCGGCACAAACGGCTTCTGCAACACCAACAACACCTGTGATGCTGGCGAAAACAATATTGTATACTGTTTTGCTCATTTCAGTCCTCCTTATTAGACTGTCGCCTTAAATACACCTTCGACAAGAATCGGTGCGTTGGCTGTCGGGATAGTAAGAAGAGCAACATCTTTTGTTCCTTCTTCTCCTTCTACCTCCACGCCATTGATGCGCCATTTGTCGAACGTCCAACCTTCTCCGGCTTTCGCAGTAAAAATCTGCTTTGTGCCGGCCAACAACGTATACGCCTCTGGAGTAACGGAGCATGTCTGCGCAGCAACTCCTGTTGGGTCGTATACAACCGCGGTAAATGAAACGAAAACATCCGGCAATACGCAGCGGACATTCTGCTTCGTACACTGCATCGTTACAGGGTCTTCTGACAATTGGTCCTGGTATACTTTGCAGGCTACCTCCATTGAAGGTGCTACAATAGTTGTACCATTACCAAGTGTGTCTGAACCGATGTACTGATTAAGTGTTTGTACCTCAGCCATATCTACCTCCTATATTAAGCCCTCTCCGCTTCTGTGAAGACAGTCGGTTCAGGCCTATATAACGTATTAGTGACTGCCTCGATAGCCGCGAGGACGTAAGTCCATCTTTCCCAGTCTGTAATATTTCCCATGAACAGCCTAACATCACCAGGCCGACCATATGGTGCTCGGTAATAAGTAAATTCGTAGCCAACAAACAAAGGGGCATTGTTAACATTATTAAGGGCGTTTGCAATATCGTCCAACAAGGTTAGACTGCCCGCTTCGCCTTCACTCTTCTGTACTGCTTCCAACAACGCTTCATAATAGTTATCTTGCAATACTTCTATCTCACCTGCCAAGGGGTCAATCTCTTGGAATCGTCCGCCTACTTCCCCTCCTACTTCACTGAAGCCGTGTACATTATTGTGCTGGTTCTCACCATGTACACTGTTCGTGAAGAAGAATTGGGTACCACGAATGCGGCGTAGGATGGGCCTACCGATACCCATCAATATACCAACAGTAGTCAAGTGTTTACTGTTTACTGTCTTTACGGACCATCCATTAAAGTAGTCAAGCGTTCTATCGAAGGATGCCTTGAGCCACTCGAATACTGCTCTAACGATAGCAGTCACTTGCGGACCATTGAATTGTTCCCAAAAATATTTTACAGGTGTTATCATATATTTACCTGGGTTATTAAAATATCATCTGTATTAAATGAAGCTATCTCGTTTGCGGCAATCTGCGCAATATATGAGAATGAACTCTCGTGAGAGTTAACTTCAGCACTAGCAATAGAAAGGGAAGGATATGCTTCCTTTAACACGTTGATTACCATCGCGGAAGTAATCTTCTGACCAATTGTCACCTGATTAACGAGACTAAGTACCGTATCCTTAATGTTAAGGGACTGTTCATAGCCTACTTCTTCACCGAGGTAGATGTGCACACCTACAGCGACAGGAACAGGAGGTGTAATATAGACAGGAAGCTGTTGGCCTGCATGTGTAGTATATGTCTGTACTTCTGAAGTACTCTCCTGTTGTGATTCACATATAACATGATTATAGTAAGTACGGGCGATATCGGCGTTATATCCCTGTACCAACAACAAAGCTCTGCGTGGTTCGACCGTCATTGCATTTGTACCTGAGCCAATAACAACTGCGTTCTGCGAGTCGTAGTTAAAGTAGATATTGCAGTTGTTAACACCGTCCAATTGCTCAATGGCGTCAGCGGCGCGGTCAAGCTGTGTACCGTTTACAGCTCTTGATTGAAGTCTTTGGCGTAATGCCTGGATGGATTCTTGAGATTTACCTGGTTCAGACGCATAGGCGGTCAATGTACGTAATCCATCTACTGGAGTGTCGAAAGCAGTGAATGCACCGGCTGAAATATTGTAACTACCATCCTGCTCTGCGATAAGGGTAATATTGGCGGATTGTCCCGGCGGAATAATGTATTCTGTAGCAGGGTGGAATACTATGGCTCCGCTTGATGTATTAAGTGTTACTGACAGAGAAGGAAGAATATTACAGTTAACCGCATTTTCCTCAGGCAAGTTACTTGTTACCAGGGCTCGAATAACTGTCTTAGTCGCTTTCTTACGTTTGACCTGTGCTATGTCGGCGAGATTCAATAGCTGGGTATCTGAGGAGTGAGGAATACTGATGGACGCGCCAACACTAAAGATGAGCTTCTGTAAGATTGAAACAAGGTAGCTCAATCCGAAGATTATCATATAAAGGGGGTTCGTTGTGTTGGCATCGATGAATATAGTTTCACCTTTGGTGTTAGTTACGTTATTAGAAGCACAATAGTTATTGATGAATGTAACCGCATCGTTGCAGTTCTCTTCAGGAGTGTTTAAGCTATATTCAATGCCATCGAGTTCTATCATAATAATCCTGCCTTAACTAAACTTATTTTCATCTCTTCGGCTGTTTCGCCTTGGAAGATAGGTAAGTACATATCTGTAGGCTTCTCGGAAATAGCCTTGTCCTGGATGTTACGCTGTATCTGGTCGTTGATATTAACAAGGGTTTTATCTTTGGTGTATAATTGGCCCCAATCAATACCTACTTCAGGCATCCCAGGAATAGTTCCTGCAGCCTGGTAGGCGGCGAGAGCAGCCCTTTGGTCTTGCGTATTGGCTTCCTCAGGCAGTAAGACTGGCTGACCGTCTACTATGTCAATATCAAGATTCCAGTCCGCTTGCGCTTCTTCTGAAGGTGTAATGACAAGTATATCTCGCATATTATGATTATATTTTATCTCCGTATTAAAGTCTAGTTACTATTATGTAACTTTTACGTATTCTTGACCTGCTTTCTTTATTTTGATGGTGACCGTATCAGTTACAGAACTTTCTCCTGAATGGCCTGACACAACAACATTCTGTATCTCATCGCCTTCTACAATAGCTGATTTATTATTGATGAGGAAGTGAGTAGCGCCTGATATGACAGCAGGGGCAGTGGTCACGCCGTCTCCATTAGTAATAGTTGCAGTCTGTACGTTTGCTAACATAATCTGCATCTGTCCGGCGTAAGGGGCCTTATCACAAACAAGCACATACTTCTCTGCAGGAGAAACTATTGAAGCCTGAAATGCAGTAGCTTCGGGTACCTCAAACTCGCATCCTTCAACTGCGATACACTCAGCCATTACTGTATCTCCACAGAACCTTGTTGCCCAGTCATCTTGATACCACTGGACGAGGTTTCTATCTTATTATCGTTTGCATCCGTAATACTTATCCCATCCCCGTTAACAACAATAGTATTCTTTTCTGCTGCTACAACAGTTAACACACCATCAGCATCCGTTGTTACATCAGATAAAACAGTCTCCTGGTTATTCTCAATCTTAGCCGTCTTTAGCTCAGTAGATTCAGGAGTAACTTCAACAGTCGTAGTTATACCTTCGCCTTCTGCAGTAACACCTATCTTACCTTCTGCATCGACATTAACCCATGTAGCATTATTGGCGATTGTTATTTCGCCTTCAGGGGAGATAGTAATAGCTGACTTACCCTGCTCGCCTGCATACTTAATACCCATTCCCTGAGGGGAAACGAATATTTCACCAAAAGGTGTATACATAGAGAAACCGGCATCAGTTGTGCCTGCACCATATTGTTGTGTAGCCCCAAAAGGAATAATAGGAATAGCCTTTAGCACCTTACTTGAATACGCTTCTTCGGTTGTTAACAACGTAACTTCGGGGATTGTCTGAACCGGGGTACGAGGAGCCATCAATAAGCACAGAGAGCCTTCAAGAGGACAAGAAATACCTGCCGGTTGCATTATTTCAACACCCTCGTATTCAGTGTACACCTTAGTAGGCTCATTCACCCATGTACGTACTCTAGCCAGGCTTGTATCGCTATCTACATCAGCTATTATGCCAATGGCCATAAATATATAACGCTTCAGGTAATCGTTAAATTGAGTACGCTCACTGCGGCTTGCAGAATATAACTGTTCTATATCACTATTCATTATATCCTCCTAGACAAACACCGACAAGGTATGTCTGCTTACCGAAGATGTATTTATTTTTATATTCTGTGCTGTTTTTATACTTATTTATATAATATTTACCGAAAGATATAAATGCAGGAGCAAAGGAATCAATCTGTCCCCCTTCAACCATGTCTATTGTCAGTGTCGGTACCCATCCAACGGTAGGATGATTGATGATATCGGGGTCAACCATATCAAGAACAAGTTCGTCTTTCAGTTTGTCATTGTCGATAATTAAGCGGGTACCGTAGGGGCCTTTATTATTATGTCTTTTATACTGCCAATAAGTACCCAACATAATAAGCGGCCAGAAGTAATAACGGGGAATACGAATTGCCTTATCAGAGGGGCGAATATCAACTCTAGGGTCTTTGCATATCTGTCGATATTTTGCTTCTCCGTATCTGTCAATTAAGTCTTCTTTTTTAACTACCCATACCGAATCTGACTGCCTTTCTGTGCTTCCTAATCCTCCATATATTTGTTGCGCAACACCCAACCAGCTGTCTGAGATGCATGAAAGAATTTTCTTCACGTCACCTATGTTTACGTCTTTGCCGGGTCCCATACTTTGAAAACCGTCGTCTGCATAGCGCCAATAAGATTTCAATTCAGTAGGGACTTGACCTCCCTGGGAAGCTGCATGGCCAATAAGCACGATTTCCCAATCTTTTAAGTCATCATGCTTCTCAAGATATTGCTTCCTAAGCGTTTCCATCTCAGAGGCCGTTACACGAGGTGTTTTATAGGTAAGTAAGTCGTCTCCTTCGATAACATATTGCACGGGAATGGCCATTAACTGCATTTGATTAGTATTGCCTACAGTTGCGAATTTAATATCGTTCTTGATAACATAATAAAGATTTTGTAAATTAGTAATATCTTCAATAGGAATTATATTAGGGAGTCGTTCTCCAGTATAGTAGTTGGGCTTCATTCGAATAAGTGAACCAGGTAACACTTGAGGTACCCATGGTGCGATAACACTGAGGGCAGGGCCTGCGAAAGAAGCCTTCGTTATGGCATCTAGGTTTGTAATAGGGAATTTACCAAACATATCCTTATCCGCCGCGTCATAATCAAGAGGAATTACGTACGCGAGTTTATCCCACACAATTAAAAATATCGGATATCCCAGTAACTGTTTACCCAAGTTGAACAACTTGTTTTGTAACCACATGATTGCAGCGTATCCATTATCGCAGTCCACATATTCAGGAATGACTTCTCCATTGGATTTACGCGACAGCTCATATTTCATGTCAAGGAACATGTAATTTACAGGAGTCATATTACCTAGCGAGGCCCCTGCAACGACCTTCTCTACTAATTCTTTGTAGGTAGAGTCTTCCGTTATCTGGATGTGTACAGGTCTGTCAATGAGGAAGCCGGTAATCTGACCAACAACAAGGCCATTAAAGGTTGTTATACCATCAGGGTTCGGTGATTCATTATATCCAGAGAAGATATCCATATTGAAGGTTATCTTATTCCTTTGGCTACCCTGTGCACCATAGTAGCCTGCTTCTATAGACATTGTCTTATAATTGCGTACATCCCCTAAAATAAGATTACGAATCTGTACTACTGCTTGAAAACAAGCATTGCCCGGAATCTCGGATATCGACAGTGTAATATCAGGCTTCATGCCTGAAGGGGGACAGACAATTTTAATATTCTTACGGGCATCAGTTGCGTGATAGAGAGTAAGATTGATTATGCGGTCGTACAGGTAAAGACGTTTGCTATCAGGTAGTACACTAACTGGCATTATTCAACCTCACTATTAGCCCTGTATATGGTAAGTCATTAAATCCTACATATTCCTTTGTCGACAGGAACACGAATGAATAATCGTCTGCTTGATTGCGGAACCATCCACCCGGTTGAATAACGGCAGATGTTTCTATACCATTGTTGTCTTTAACAACGATATTCCATCTCAGGCCTTCCTCATACTTCATCAGTACGGGCTGTAAATCCTTACAGAAAGTTATGCGGTCCCGAATTTTTACAATCTGTGTCTCCTTGTTAAGTGTCTTAAGACTGTTCGGGATGGGCGGGTTTGTGTCTAGCCAATTAGAGATATTAACACCATCAAGGGCCATATAGTATGCAATATAATCATAATCGCGATTATAGTCTTCATTACTATAAAGAGGATCTGCACGTGACATTGTAGCCAACCGGTTCTTAATGGTATCATACTGATACTGGAGCACTGTGTCCCAACTACCTGCTACCTGAAGTTGTAGGCCGGCACCTACGGTTGCACTAAATGAGAAAGAGTTGTTCTCGATGCTTATATCATCCAGGTTAATTAAATAGTATTCTTCAGCCATATATTACTCCACATATGTTTCAAAGTAGTTCGCCCATATATCTTTCTTTTCCTTTTTCTTTGCTACCTTCTTTCCCGCAGTATCGTCCTCAATAATATAAGGATTAAATTCTTTTAGTGTCATCGTTACTTGCACAGTATTTCCATTGGACGCTTCCTGATCAAAAGCACACGAGGCTATCTGAACAAGCTTAAACTGACAGTCGTTGGTCTTAAACCACACAGGGCGTCTGCTACACTGACAAGCATCAAGATACTGCTTCTGTAACACGAGGGTGGGTTTAATAGGCAGGCCTTTATCCGGTCCACCAAAAGCCATGCCTGTCCCTGAATTGATGCTCTTTAAGTCTTTTCCCGCTTTACGATAGTTACGGTTAATGTCACTTAATGAAGTAATGTATCCTTCTATACTCCACTCCATTAAACGAGGCACCGTGTTATCTGTACGATATTCTTTCGTTGCGCTTTTTTGGCATATAACCTGCTGTTCGGAAATGTCTGATTCACGAGAAGACCTAATACGAGGAGAGCTAATAGGAATGCCTTCGATATTCGGGTTAACAAGGTCGGGCAACAGGTAGTCACTAAGGGTGCCCAGTACATCGGCCCCCGCCCCGTGGGACAAAGAAGATACCGCAGCTGAAACAGGAATACCTAAAGAAGCTCCTTCTGAAGCAGCTCCTGTAGCAGAAGCCATGATAACACCCCAGTGAGCCATCGGAGCGGACATCGTTGTTTCAAGCCACGCTGCGATTCCTTTATAGAAGTTTGTATCCTGGGCTAATGTTGAAGTTATTTCCATTAACGTCCTCCCGCATTACTTACAGCCCTTATTAATTCATGACCAAGGCCTGTTACATTCCCCGCAGTATCAACAAATGCATTGATAATAGCCTTGCCGTCTATATTAACCTGCACCTTGGTTTCATTGTTCAAAACATTGCTAATCGCGCCCGCAACACCGCTTACAGCACCACTAATTGTTTTAACACTTGTGTCATACAGTATATCGTAGGCCTGTTCTGCAGCACCACTTTCCCGGAACTTCTTAAAGCCCTTATAGAAGTCGTTCGTAATACCTAATGCTGCAGCTAATGCGTTATTCGAATTAAGGGCTTCCTGGCCTATGCCGAGTGTCTGTAGCGCAGCAGCTTGTGCATCAGGGTTCATTCCCAGAAGTCGTTGACGGAGCTCGTCTACGGTCCAGCCAATGAATCCGCGAGTATATGCACCTCCCTTCATGTTAGTAGGAGCGTACGCAGCACCTTGTGTTAAGGGGAATGCGACCTTGGATAGCTTGGCCTGTACTGAAGGATCAACCTGGTCAAGCCTTTCCTCGCCGTAATCCTTCATACCGAAAGGATTCTCACCCTTCATAAGTTTCCAAGGGTCAAACGTTATGTCACCCAAGTACTTCATTAGTGGCTCGATACCTTCAAGTATGCCGGCTATTATCTGTTTACCAATCTCCTTAAACGTCTGATGTATACCTCTTAATATATCACCAACTTTGCCTTTCTTCAAGGTCTCAATAAAATCCTTAAATGAACCTGTGAACTCCTTAAATGCATCACTTTCCTTAATGCTGTTTATAACGTCACCGATTGTCCTCTTAATAGTATCAAAAGCTTTCGACCATCTACCATCGGCTATCATTTCAACAATCTTGTTGAATCCATTATACAGGGTAAAGCCGAATGATTGCCACATCTTGTGTACTATGCGGTCTTTATTGAAGCCAAGGTTAGTATTGATAGATTGGAATTGGTACTGGTCCATCTGGAATGACTTACGCCAACTTTCCATATAGTCATTACCCCTATTCGCAGTCCATCTAACACCTGCAGCGGCTGTAGGATTCATGAATGTCTGGTAGTCAGAAATACCAAGGGTATCCATAGACTGCAATATTTTCGGTAGACTAGAATCAATGAGGGAAGCCCAGGTCATTAAATCGCGCTTACGGCTCGGTGAGGCGTCTTTCATCTGTTGACTGATACGATTTATCATATCAGTGACATTCGCTTCTGAATCGGGGTTTGATGAGTATACGTTTGAGAAGACGCCCATCATAGAAGAAGCAATGGTACGATTCAAATCCATCTGACCCATTGTATACAGCATAGAAGAACCTGCTGCAAGGTTTTCCATCATAGCATTTGTCGAGCCTGGAGCCAACAACGAGGCATAATCACCTGCCATCGTGTTGTAGTAAGAACCGTAACCTGCTCCTGTAAGATTAGACAACGGGTTACCCATATGTGTCATATCTTTAAGACCAGAATACATAAAACCTGCTGTAACAGCAGATAATCCACCAAACAATTTTGTTAGGCGGCGAACAGCATCAGATAACAGCTTAAAGGGCAATAACACAGTTTGTACGCCCGCAGAAACAAGGTTCAGGCGCATTGAAATATCCTGACCTACCTGAGATATCTGGTTCTCCTTATACTTACCGTAAAGCTGTGTACCTAATGCAGATATTCCCTTAACAGCTAGGCCTGCCCCCATTAAGGCAGGGTTAAGTGAAATTGCACCTGAGCCAATAAGAGCATTGCCCGCAACCTGTGCGCCATAGTTAATAGGAGAAGTCCACTTCTTAATACCGGAGAGGGACGATTGTAAGCCGTTCATTATGGCTGTACCATAATGACTTATTGGAGACATTACAGGGGCAGGCATAAAACCGGAAGCCGCTCCCATAATGCTCTTCCATTCATGCTTTGTGGCGTTAATTAACGCCTGAGGGTCGTAGAATTGCTGTGAGCCAAAGGAAATCAGGGCTCTACGGCGAGACTCTATAGTCTCGACAGCCTCATTAACAGACTTCTTAAAGTCTTTTAGGGAAACAGTCGAATCATTAAGTTCTTGGGTCAGGCGGTCGAATACCTTATCCTTCATCCAGCCGGACGCATGCAGGCCTTCTGCTTTCTCGAACAATGCACCCTTGGCTGACATCTTCCTGTTGCGTTCTTGAATATCGGCCATAATGAGATAGGGTTCTTGCTCATTGCCTCGAATACCAAGCTCATTAAGGTATGCAACACGGTCCTCTTGATTTTCGAAACCTGATATGCGGCTAGAGATGCCGAGAGCTTGACGTCTTGCGTCAGACGCCTTAAGCGAGGCTAAGTCACGATATTCAGAGCCAAGCGCCCCTGCTGCTCTTGTTAAATCCTTTACTACGGCAACAAACTCTGCCCATTCTTTCGCTTCCATAATATTACTTCCCCCTATGTTAGGTGCTCCATTAACTAATTTATCTATCAATCGTTGTTTGCTTTTTACCTTAACAGTTACTTTCTTTGTCGCGGCTTCGCGAAGACGTCTTTCTTCCTCTTCGAGCCATTTCGTTGTTGCACGATCTTCCGGTGTTTCATTCAGCCCGATTAAATCAACCCGGCCTTCCTCACCTGGTTCAATTATGCTGAACCCTTTATTGACAACAGGGTTGCCGTTATCATCATAACCATAAATATCTTTCTTGGGGTCATAATCACTTGCGCCCACTGCATTAGCATATTTTTCGGCTATCGCATTAGCATAGTAAGTATCTTTCGTTGCATCCCACTTTGCTGTTATATTAGTACCGCGAGGAATAACGTACTGATTATTTAAGATGATACTAGACTTCAGTCCGTTATAGAAATCGGTAGGTGCATACTCAGCTCCTATGAATTTATCTATGTACTTAAAATCTTTATTGAGTTCTGCATTGCGTAACATCTCCTCAAACACGAGTACATTCATAAGTACGTCATGCTGAGAAAGGTGTGGCTGGATACCTAATGCAGAAGGTTTTAATCCTTTATAGAGACGACTAAATAACTTCTCAAGGCCGGCGCCTCCCTTGCCGTAGATATTATGCGCGGCAACAAGAGTATCCATTGTGGACATACCCTTGACATTACCAAACAACCAACCTACGTCTGCATTAAGAATATTATGGCCGGCCAATACAGAACCGGCTACCTGAGAACGTAAATATGCTCGTTCTTTTTCGTCATAATATTTACTATAAGTAACCTTATGCCGTGCCCGGAACTCTTTGATATTGCGTTCATTAAGTTTGTTGACTTCTTCTGCACCTGCGGTGTATCCCCCTCTAGACAAGAAGAAGCGGTCCTCAGAGCTGACATATTCAAACTTACCTGTATCATAGTTATAGGTAACACCTAGGCGTGACCAAGAGAGTACATTAGAACCGGATAATGAGGAAGTCTCGGCATCTACAAAGTTGATAAGGCGTGAATGTTTACCATCGGTAGCCCAATTAGAAGGAGCAGAAGTCAGGTGTTTCTTGGCGAATTCTTTCTGGTATGGTATCCTATCGGATTCTTTCGGGGCATTTGGAACATGGGCAGGATACTTAAAAACAGGGTACGTACCAGAGGAAAACTTATTATACCCCTTAAGTCTGTTGGCTAGGTTGGGGCCCCATTTTTCAATGGATTGTCGTAAAGGGTCTCCTTGGCGTAATCCAGGTATCTTTACGACATTAGTGCCCCAACCAGCCGGTTGCGTGAGGTCAAGAGGACTCTGGTGGAGAAGAGCTTTAAGCTTACCTATTATATTCATTTCTTCTTCATTATCCTATCGCGTTCTTTCTTCTCGATGTAATTATATGCATCCGTATACAATATGCCATCGACCAGGTCTTCCAGGTCTATCGGCCTGGTATGAAACTTATCCACGAAGGAATAATACATAAAGCGAATTCCCCCCAGGATTTTGTCAACAAAATCGTCCGTGGTTTGGGAACTCGCTTGTATCATAAGAGACATAACAGTGGATATGTCGTTGGCCGCAGCTGCTGCCTGCATATCCCTTTTCAAGTTCTCCGCTTCTTCCTCCGGAGTCATCTTTCGGCGAGACTCAAGTCCCACCGCCTTCCGTTTGTCTCTTAGTCGTTTGAAGGCGGCGTCAATTTTTTTATCATTATACCGTAGCACATCTTGAGGAGCATATCCAACAAATAAGGTGCTTCGGCAAACTTGGCACCGAGCTCTCCGCCTGTGTATGTAAACTCAAGAACTACCTCGCCGGCTTTCTTGAATACAACGTGCTTGTTCATAATCATCTGTGCCGTAAGAGCTACAGACGTATCCAATGAGGCTTCTTCCTCATAAAAACGCAACAGTACGAGAGGGTCGAGAGTATTTACATCGTCCTCGATTTCGATAGACACATCGTGTGTCCAGTTTCTGTTGTTGCGGAATGATTTCAACATATTGTCGAATTCTTTTGTGTCGTATGTCATATTGTTCTCCTTAAAGTAGGCCTCCTCTTAGTGAGGAGGCCGTTAATTTTACGCCGCAATAAAGTGCGGTGAAGCTTGTCCGGCTTGTGATGAACCTGAAGGCTGTGCGTTGTAGTTAACGCGCCAGTTCAAGTAGTTCCAGACGATGTTGTAGTTAGCAGCATCGTTACCTGCGAGGCCAATCGGGTCTACAGTGGCTACTGTACATCCTTCGAATTGAATCTGTGTCATAATACCACAGAACTCGAAGTTAATACAGATTGTAGCACCTTCAGAGTCTCCTCCTTCCTGACCTTGCTGACATTGAGCAATGAATACGGCATCGAACTGTAAGCCATCATTGTCCAATACACCAATGGCCGCTCCTCCCGGAGTATACATTGAACCGTCATCAGAAGGTGTAGATACCTTTGCACATGTAAGGTTCAACTGGCCTGTGCGGTTGTTGTTCGTAAGAGCAACACCACCACCACCAAGAATCGGAATTACTACTGAAGAAGCAATCTGAGGATTGGCTCTCAAGAATTCTGAATCGAGGCGGAAACCGGCCAATGAAACACCGTCTGCGGCTCCTGTTTTAGGCAAGGAATCAACGCCGTCGGCCACCTTGATGGTCTTTGGAAGCTGAAGGCCTGCCTCATTATTGTAGCGGTAGTAAATGTTTACACCACCAACGGCTTGAATACCTCTAATTATTGGCTGTCCCATTTTAAGCTCCTATGTACAACGCACCGCTGATTTGTACGCTGCGGATGTGGTCTGTGTATGTGGCAGACCAGGCATTCGGGATGATGATTTCCTGACTCTTTGAAGCCGGCAAATCTTCAAACGCGGGTGCAGAAATTACGATATTCGACAAACGCTTTGAGCCATTCTCTCCAAACAATGGGAGATATGTCGTCAAGACGGAAAGAATACGAGTATAGTTCTCGGCGTTCTTCAAGAAGCCGGGAGTCGTAATCATCTGCGCGATACGGACTTTTGCCATATAGGTAACATAGGCAATAATCCAATCAACCGCTACGACTTCACCCTTAAGTGTCGTATCACCAAGCGCGGCTACCGCACCAGTGTTGTCACCCACGGGCTTGAACGTTTGAATCTTGAATCCTGCCAAGTAATCACGAGTAGCCTTCGGAAGGTTGGCTCCATCCGCGCCACTGGCAGTAATGTTCAAAGAATTGACGCAATCAAGCTGTGAACCTACGGCAGTGCCTGAACCATTAATGTTCGCCAAAGCGAGACCCAATGAGTAAAGGGCAGAGTTCGTAGACGCATCGGCGTGGCAAGACATGAACGCATCCTTCTGAGCCGTTGTCAAAGCAGCGTAAATCGGATCAGATGTTACTGTATCCGGTGTAGCTGTTGTAAACGGATAATAAGGAGCAGATGACAACAATTGTTTGTCTTCTGCACACTTAGTGGCCAATGAAACAGCGATAGCCGGCAACAATGCATCGTCTGAACCCGCACATACTGTCTTATGATAGGCATACGGTTTCAGTACATCGTAAGCAGCTTCCATGGCTGTAATAAAGGCAGAGGGGTCTACAGGATCGCCCGGATTAACAGGGGCAGGTACATCCTCGCCACACGCAACAAGAATACAGTCTCCTGTAAACTTGTTAGCAAACAAATCATACAACCAAGACTTCAAGAGACCGCGCGTGATAGAACTGTAGGTATCGGCTGTAACTGTACAGCACCTAACACCTGTGAGTCCGGGCGCGTCCACCCAGTCGCTGGATGACGATGTCACAAAGCGGGTATTTTCTACGAAAATCATTACTTTCCAGAAGTTGTCGCCGAGCACGTGAGTGCGGACGATTTGTGTCTGGAAGGCAACGTTTTCTTGCGCGAAACTACCCAGGAAATCGTTGTTATCCATTCTTTCCTCCATTATCTAGGAACTATCCACGGTTCCTGTTTAGTATCTATTTCATAGAATGTCTGAGCTGACATATCTACTATCCAACTCATACAATCGTTGAAACCTGCGTTACGGGTCGGGTAAGTAAACGCCGACCTATCTACGTAATTTATTTGAGCCTGATACTTTTCGAATGCCTTAACGACATCCGTTCGTACATCCCATGCCATGGTCGAATCACAAAGCTTTTCAGCTTCAGGACCTACGAAGGTAAGTCGAAACGACACTTTCGTAGGTACAACCATAGTCTTATACTTCTGATAAGCACGCGTGTAAGGCTTTTTGGATATAATCCTGTAACCTATCCACGTGCCTATCTTGTCCTCCGGATCGACAGTCGGTACAAACCAGTTCGTAGAAATGGGTACCAGATACTTGTCGTCAACCCCATAAATAATTTTCAATATGTCACGTAGCGAAGCTGTATCAAGCAAAATATGGCTCCTTAACAGGTAAGGGTTGGTCTTTATCGGCCGTGGCACCAGTAACACGTTCGGTCAGGTACATTTTGTAGCCGGCCTGCTTTATATAATCCTCACCGCGCATTACGCGCTCTGTATAAGGGCTTCCTGTTCTGTGAAAGTAGTCCCCCACGTGTATCTTATCCTTATATTTAACGCTCACGTACATTGTGTCATCGTCTTCAATATCGTGGGCAGTATTTCCGCTCGTATACTTCCTGCGCGACAATCCACGCATCTTGTCGTCGACAAACATACAACGAATCAGGCGAATGTCGCTCTTATCCTGCTTCGTCCATACTTGGACAGTCTCCATGAGTTCCGGGAATGCAGATAAAAAATTACCGTAAACGCCCATGTTACGCCCACAACATAAAGTTTTCAGGGGCAGACTGTATCATATTGAGAGCATTGATACCATATTCGTTAGTAGTCAACAACTCCAATACGCTGTTATCCTGCCTAACAGTATTCTTATATCTCAACAGTACTGAGCCTGCTCTCTTCATAGTTAACGGAATGGCACCCATGCCTGAGGCATCGAGCGCACTATCCGGATACATTTCCATCAACTTCCACGCCACTAGGTAGTTAATGCACAGTTCTCGTTTGGCCTGGGCCTCGGGAGGAGAACAAAGTCCCCATAGCCCGTATACGCCCGAGAACTGTGCATTAACTACCTGTAACGCCTGGCCAAATTGGGCATCCGTGAGGTCGAGAAATCTATCCTTAAACTTGAAGTCGTTTAACTGTAGATACTGCTTCTCCACGGATGCTCCTCCTTATTTCCGCTCTTCAGTTGTATCACTAATCTCGGCTTTGAGCTTTTCGTTCTCAGCCTTCATTTCTTCCAATTCCTTTATGGCCTGTTTCTTAAGCTCTTCGAGCTCGGCTTTGAGCTTTTCGTTCTCAGCCGTCAGGTCGCTGTTCGCAGCTTTCAAATCAGCGTTGGCCATCTTCGCGGCCTTTCGGTCGCCTTGCTGCCCCTGCTGTTCGAGCTGCTTAATTCTTTCTGTAAGTTCAGTATTCTGGGCTTTAAGCTCAGCTACCTGATTACGTGCATCTATGTCTTCCCTTACATTCGGGTCTTCATCCATTGCAAGAATATCGCCAGACTTAATTAAGCTAGCGATTACAGGCTGCGTAGAAATCTGAAACCACTCAGAATCATCTACTTCCAGTGTCTTATTTCCGGGCGTGATACACGCGGGAATCACTTTGCCGTTAACTGTGTACGCCTTCTGTGACGTGCTCTTCAAATACTTCATATTGTTCTCCTTAAAAGAAGGTTGCCCACTGGGCTACCCGGAGGATAAGGAAAACTCCGGCAGTGGGCAACCAGTTTATTATCCTTGTACACCAAAGCCTGCGTATACTTCCGTAGCCGCAGGAATCGGGGCAATTACACCGGCTGTACGAGACAATGTCTTGTACTGCTCGTTGTACATTCCAGGAATGACAGGGAATACAAACTTATCCAATACATTGGCGTAGAAGTTTGTAGCCTGGCGTTCATTCTCAGGACCACCACCAATCTCGGGAGCCGAGAGAATCATGTAGTCGAACGCATTCGGGTTAACCGGTGAGCCGGCCTTCAAGAGCGGTTCAGCAACCCATTCGATTGTCGGAGTTGTGTGTCCCGGTCCCTTACCAGCGAGGTAGTTCTCAGCGAACGTCTTCATGGCGGCCTGCGGGCTGTAGACATCTGAGTACGGTGTAGATGTGAGGTAGTTGTAAGCTTCAGGGCTTACAGCAATCTTAATCTTACCGAACTTGTTGTCGGCCTTGGCCATAAAGTCGTTGACAACGCCAGCCAACATTCTGAACAAGTCAGAACCACGAGTTGTGCTCGTTGTGCTGGCATAGTAGTCTTTTACAGACTTACCAGAGGCCCATGTCTTGATGGGGTTAATCTGCATCAAGCCAGGTGTGTTGGTCTCTTCGTTGCCGTAGATAATGAGGATGTTCTTCATCATGTCCATTACATACTCGAGGTATGATTGCTTACGGGCAATTGGTGAAGTTCCCATCGGGCCCCAGCTCTTCTGCTTCTTCTCGCGCAATGTGATTGAGTATGTACCCATCATATTGATGATCGGGAATGAAGCCATGCCGTTCTTTACCTGAACGTCATTTGTCATGTTGTTCTGGAATGTACCAGTCTGACCGATAACGCCCCATCCGGCATACTGTTCAAGGAACAGTGTGAAGAGTTCGGCGAACGGATTGTTTCCAGCGTTCTCAGAACGTACCAATTCCTTAGCGTGAGAGTATGAAAGGGGTTCCTTCCAAATCTTGTTAAGGTATGTGATGTTCCAAGGGCTGAAGATTTGTCCAGCCAAGAAGTCAGGGGCGGCATCACCCATCATGCTCTTGAAAAGCATATCAAACTTCTTTGTTTCTTCGTTCCACTGAGGTCTTACTGATACCTTAGAGGCGTCTGTGCGCAACATGGCTTCTGTAGAGGCATCAATAATCTTGCGGCCAATAACAGCTTCGTCTCCACAGAACAAAGCTGAATCAGCGGCATGGGCTGGAACGCCAAATCCAGGGTCATTGTCGAAGCCTACCTCAAGTGTGCAGTTGTTGAGAGCTCGCATAAGACCCGCATCTTTTTCTACATAGGACATAGCCTTGTTTACGAGGCCACTAAATCCTTTTCCTGTTTTAATATCCATTTACGTCTCCTTACGAAATCGTATATGCGGCTGTGAGAGTTGAAGACGGGTCGTAGCCCTCAGCAACAGCAATCGCCTTGATTGTAGTCGCGGCGGTAATGGCAATGGGTCCAGTATATTCTGTTGACTGGTCTGAAGGAGCGCTTCCATCTACTGTGTAGAAAATCTTCGCTCCGGCTGTTGTAGAAGCCAAGGCAACCTCGGTTCCGCTTGCAACAGCACCAGCAGCAGGTGAAGCTGTCGGAGTAGCAGCAGCAGTTACAGTCTCACGTGACTGGGCTACTGTAAATCCTGAGCATCCAAAGAACACCTTGGCACCGTTCGGGTCAAGTGTCTCGTATACGAAAGCGTTGAGCTTTGTATATCCGCTTGCACTGATGTCTGTGCCATCATTGAAGGCAAGAACACCATCAGTGTTGCGGGCCCAAACTGTTGAACCTTCCATTGGCGCGCTCTGTGTAGCATCGTATTCCTTGATTTCAACGATACCATACATAACAGCTGTCATCGGACGGCCAGCGAAGTAGTAGTCATTCATACCGGGGTCAAGACGCATGATTGTCGGGTCGAGCATTGAAATGCCCTTGACAATATAGCCTGACTTAACGCCCTGTACCATATGACGACGGTTCGCGGGGTCAACAGATACAACACGGCCGAAGTGTACATTTTCTCCGGCTACTCCACCTATTGTAAGGGGGAGCTTGTCAACAAATACGGGTACGCCAGTTACCTGGGCATTACCTTTAAGGCTTACGGGCGCGAAAGGTCCCATGTTAGCCTGAAGTCCACCGAACTGCGGCATTATTTACCTCCCTTAAGCATTTCCATAATGCTATCGCTTGTGAATCCTGAAGCAGGTGTTCCAGCATCACCAGCCATGACTGTTGTGTCATCTTCTACGTGAGGCTGTTCGTCGCCGGCAGACTTGGTGGGCTGAAGCTTCGCAACTACGCCGTTAATAATGCGGTCATAGTCGATGGCATCGCCTGTTCCGCAGCCGTCTCCTGTTTCCTTCTTTGTTTCGTCCTTATCGCCGGTCTCTTCGACTTTGACGTCTTTCTTGTCTCCGTCTTTCTTAACCTCGATATCCTTTGTTTCTTTGCCATCTTTCTTGACTTCGACATTTTTCTTGTCGCCGTCTTTCTTAACGATGACTTCTTTTTCATCGCCGGCAAAGTGCTGCGCGTAATAGTCTTTGACAATGTCAACAGCCTTGGCTACGACAGCCTTGTCTTCATCCCCGGTAATACCTGAAAGTTCATCCAAGAAGCCGGAGAAGGTCTCGTCTTTCGAGTCGCCCATAATTGTTCGTACTGCGGCTACTTGAGTGGCCGGGTTAGCACCTGCTTTGATGCTGTCCAAGAGTACTTCAACAACACGAGCGTCTCCGGACATCGGCTTATTAGCGCCGAAAATCTTAGAGAAGAGTCCCATGCTTTTTCCTCCACTTAATATCTTTTTGAACCTTAACGGCTCAATAAGTTCATCCATAATCATGCACTGATGTCCTCCGCGAGCGGTCTGACAAATCAATAGATGATTGATTTCATTAAACCCTTTTAATACGGCCTGGTATTCTTGACCCTTATAGGTACCCGGTTTCCACTCTACGATTGGGTCATAGCCCACAGAGAGTTCACCAAATCGCTCGTAGGCATCGATACCGTCGCCGGTAATGATGGTGCCTGTAGTGTACAAGTATAGTTCCCCATCTTTAGGGTCAACCTCCGATTTAACTGTATCACCTACCATGCCTACTGCTAGTTGTTTCGCGTTAGCAGTATTAACACGAACATGATGGCCTGTAATAATAGGTACACGCGCATATAAATCTTTATTAGCCTCCAATACTTCAGGGCTTCGGAAAATCTTAAAAGTATCGCCGTGATAGTCTTCAGGAATCTGAAGGCCCATCAAGGGAGCTTCTACTGTAAGATATTCATAAAGACCGCTGCCACAGATACGCATATTCTTAATAATGCGTCCGCCACTGTTAGCGTCCTTCGGACTTAGGTCTTTTATAGCCATGTCACCACTTATTAAATCGGTAATCATTTTCCTTCTTGAGCTCCCTCTACCATAGCGGCCCCTTCTGAGGGGTCAAGCTTTGAAATCAGGTTAATCAATATGCCTGTGTGGTTTAGTTCGTCTTTTTTAATTTCCGCCAGGGCGTCTTGTACTTCAGCATATTCTGGGCCCAACGCTGCAATTACCTGTTCGTATTGAACAGTTGCCCCCTCTTCAGCCGCTGCTAAAACATGTAGCAAACGTAAGAGATGTTCTTTATCCTTAAGTTCAATCGGACAGGTATCTTTAAGTTGCATCGTCAGGGTCCTTAATTAAGTATACTGCTAAGTGATGTCGGAACATCACTTGATGCAAGCGTAACCCCGTACTGGCCATTACTAAAAGTAGCACTTTCGTCAGTCTTTTCTGTACAAGCTACGCCTGTCATATACTCCGAGGCTGCACTTGACATTACGCCTTTCATTCCAACAGTTATACTTTCAAAGCTTGATGCTTCACATAACAAGGAGTCGCCGCCCTGCTCATAATGATAGATATAGAGTGGCGTGCCCCCGGAAGGGATGTTGGTCAACGTAACAGTAACCTTCTTCATCGCATCTTCGCCTTCCGTAGGATTAACTACGACAGGTGAAGTATAGGCTGTTACGTTAATGGCGGCCGATTTATTGTCTTCAAGTTCTACATCTCCGCCACCTCCACCTTCTGTGGCTTCTTCGAATGTCTTGCCCTCAAGGTTCTCGGGGCAGATGTAGCCTGTAGGCTTCAAAAGTTCAGAAACGAGTTTTGTATCAGGAATGTTTACGCTCATTTTGGGCTCCTTTTACGATATAATAATTAAAAGAACGTACTTTAACAACGTTCTTTATTTAACCTTTTCAGATTTCTGTCCGTATATATCTTTCAGCGTATCGTACTTTAACTTAAATTCGGCTAACCGAATAAGGTCAGTTGAAGGCATTGAAACAGTTCCATCTGCGTTCTTAGTGACCTGACTTAAGGCAGGAAACTCGGGGAACGGAATATATTCGGGACGGTTACTTTGACAACACGTCAATAGCGTTATCAACAGGATCGCCGTCGTGTAAAGCGGCAAGCTTCGCTTCAATTGTCTTATTGTAGTTCTCAAGCCGTTTGTTCGCATCACTTAACTCCTTATTCTGCTTACTTAACTTATTGCAACGCTTAATTGTTAAAATTAAAAATATTATCAATAAGATACAAAGCAAAATTAAAATAATGAATGCTTTCGTCATTTTAGCGCGCCCCCGCTAAAGTTTGAATAATGGTGGGGATATTGGATACTATGGCTCCCACCAATGCAATCAATACATATTGCCATATTCTTTTTAAGGTATCCTTAGCAGCTTCTCCGCTCGCCTGCTCAAGTTTATCAATGCGTGTATCCAATTTATCAAACTTTTCGTCCATTTTCAGAAACCGTTGCTCCCCTCGTTGTAACGAAAGTTTCATTGAGTCTATCTGGGTATCATGTGTATTGACCCGCAACTGCATGCTCCTCATCTCCTCAAGAGTCTTCTGCATGCTGTCTACTTTCGTTGTCAGTGTGCCTACTGACTTATTAAGTTCGATTAACTGGTCGTTAAGCTCCATTTTATTAACTCCTTATTTATTTAGCTTTAGTATATGCGCCGGTTGTGGTCTTGGCACCTTTAGTATTGCCTTGTCCTCCGCCCAACTGTTTATTTCCGGCCTGTGGACCTAAGCCCTGAGCAGTATTGACACTCTGTTTATCCATTACATCTTCATAAGACTCGCGAGCATCCGTTAACATCTCCTCAGTAACCTTAACTGTCGGGAAGAACTGTGATGACAGCTGAAGAGCGGTATCCGGTCTTACGCCCGCTTGAACAAATGAGCTAACGGAAGCAGCGAAACGTGCTCCAACTTCGGCCAAGTCTTTCTCAGTCGAAATAACTGGCTTATTGAAAGTCATCTGTACTTCATTTCGCCTGATCCACTCATCCGAATCCTGTCCGAACACGTGAGCTATCAACGCCTCAGTACATGGGGTCATGCTGCGCTCAAGGAATCGTTGCAACATACGCAAAGTCTCAGACTGCTTTAACAAAGACTCAGTTGTATTATCGCTAAAGCCTTTATTGGGTGTGTGCCACAGTGACGGTTCCGGTATGCCACAAGATGAAGCAAGGTCAGATTTCATAGCACCTACGAACTGCTCAAAGCCGCTGTATGTACGGTCAACTACTTCGACTTCGCCTACCATGTTGACGGCTTTCGGACTGAGCGCGGACCATTCAGACATCTTCTCTTCGTTGATTTCCATCAACTGTTTAACTTTATCCGGACCGATGGTAGCCTGCAAAGCATCCAAAGGCATCTTATAAAGAACGAGAGACATCTGCTGGGCCATTACAGGTATAGATTGACAAACAATCGCATAGCCGTAATATGAACGCAGCCAGCCTGTAAAGTCAGAAGGCGCCCAGCCTATATTGTATAAGGCAACCCAATATGGGATGGGGCGAGGTTTAATTATCGCAACACGAGTCGTATTAAGCTCTAAAGAAGAAAGAGGAACGTATAAGGTGCGTGGGCGCAAATAGTCTTTGGCCGTTACTACGTAAGAAGGAACAATCATGGTGTTCCAGCGGTCGACAGAAACCCATCTATCTATACATCCTTTTTCAAGCCCTAATTTCCCTAAATCAGTCAGCATACGGCCCGGTGTATCGCGTTTGAAAACCGGGTAGAGAATTGAACCACCATAAATAAAGGAATCACACGAGGCATCGCTAACGGCGTCATTAAAGCCTGTTGTTGCAGCTGCTTCCTCAAGCCTCTGCAATTTATCCGAATTCCAGAACTTGGTATCCATTCCCTTAAAGGTGGCTCCCTGGATTACCATTCCTCTTGCTTTCTTATTGATGATGTCTGTAGGCAATCCACCATTGGCATAAATAGAAGAACCCTCGTAAGGTCCCATCATAATAGGGATATTACTATGCGTGTAGACTGAAGGGTCGATTAAGGTACCTACCTTATTCTTCGGGTTCACGAGTTGGCTATCGCCTATGATACGCGATTTCATATTGGCATAGGCTTCTGAGGGTGTTTCGGTATCAATGCCTGCTAAAGTATAACGGGCCTGTACCTCTTGGGCCTGTAAAGCAGACAACTCATCTAATTTAGAAGCCGGAAGGCGAATGATAGGCGTACTATCGCCTGTTATAGTAGACTGCTGACCGCTTTTAGCAATCATATCATAATATGATTTAACGAATGAATCAGTTGCTTTTGAAGCTAAAGTGCGTGCTTTTAATATGTTCATACCACCATCCTCGTGCGCTTACGCAAGGCACCTAATAGCCCACTACCTGTTAACAAGCTTATTTTGGCGCCGTCCTGTTTATAGCCATCCTGTTCAAACACGATGTAGTTTGAACCGCACATTGCCATAAATATGGCTACGTGTCCGTACTGGCCACCGTCCCAGACTAGTACATCTCCTGCCCGTGGTGCTCCCTTTACCTTAACAAAGTATTTCTGCTCAAGGGGCATATTGTTGTAATTCAACCATATGTCTTTGGCGCCCTGTACGGCCCCTGTATGGGGAATATGCAACACATCGTGACAGTATTGGCGAAATAAGTCTACGCACTGTGCGCCGTAGGCCTTATCGAAGTCGACCTTCTGTCCACGATATTTAAGAACGAACTCATTGAGCGTCATTTGTTACTCCATTTTGTGTCTCGGTACAACCGTGCTTCAATTGCACAATCTTATCCAGCCAGGTTGAGATGTAAATAGGGCAGAAAGGGATACCTACCGCGGCACCCATTGTTATGTAGGCCAACGCCTGGTCCATCGTCAACGTGAAATCGTTAACGATGAGCTTGTAAGTACAAACACCGAACGCGATAAACAAACATATCGCCCCAACTACCATTCCAATCAAACTTGTATCTTTCGCTTCCATCACGCTCCTCCTTATTTACGTCTTAGTACTTAATGATGTAGTTCACGCCGACTTGCTTTCCGTGAGTGGTTGTTCCAGTTCTTCCTGTAGGTGTTCCTGTTTGTGCACTTGTATTTGGGTCTACAGCAACATTTCTCCAACTATCACTAATGTCCTTGTTAATCCAAGAAAAAGCCGTATATTGATGTGTATGCGTTTGTAATTGGTCATCTTTGAATTCACCCACCGTGTATACATCATGTTCCGCGAGTACTGTACTCAACCTACTGCTTTGTCCTGCTCCGACCGGAACACATTCTCTCAAGTCAGGGACATTGAATGTATCGACACCATCTCCTATGCCATAGCTAACACCGATCACGGCAAACAGATTTGCAAATGCCGTTCTATCATATGCCGCTCCATCACACAAGAGATATCCTGTAGGTGCTGAAGCCCCTCCGAAGGGCAATATCGTTCCGGTAGGGACATTTGCCTGAATAACCAAGATTGAATCAAGACCATCCTTAAGTGCCTTAGCCGATGCAGCTACCCCACTCGCGGCCCCTGACGCTCCGTCTGTATAAGCATCGGTAAGCTTAACGTGGCCAAAATCTGTCGCACTGGCCTGACCATATACAGCTAAACCAGTATCGGGGTCTGTTGAGGAAGAAGCATGATTAATAGGTGCCTTACCGTTTATGTTGTTTTGTAAAGTATTATCCGCAGACGTTCTGTCGTTAATTTCTTGGCTGATATCACCATCGAGTTCGTTGATGGCCCCCGTGATGTCTGTAGCAATTGTATTAAACTGACCTGTACCGGCTCCATTCATAGTGGCAACACCTGTTGTGCCGTCAACAGCCAATGTACCGTAGGCAGTACTCGCTTTAATGGCCCCACAAACAAGTGTCGTAGCGGGCGTACGCGCTATCGCTTGAATCGCAATAACGAGCTGGTTAGTTACTGTTTCATCAAAGCTTGCCACACCGCCGGCTGTCAAAAGATTACTGAACTCGGTCATAATGCTATTAAAATAGCGGACCATTCGTTTCTCTTGTTCAGTAATAGTATACAATAGCCAGTTCCACCAGGCAGCAGGCAATGTGTCCAAGGGAATAACACCATCCTGATACTCGGGCATCTCCATCGCAGGAGTGCCTCCAGGAGGAATCTTGTATTCGTCAGGTGCGTTCTGAGCGTATGTCTCCATCGCAGTTAACACTGTGGACGATGTATTGGGATCTATCATGCTACCTCCTGCGCAGCATCCATAAATTCAGCGTCTTTGATGGCTGCTTTAATATGGTGTACTGCTTTAATCGCTTGCAATATCTTCTCAAATCCGTTGATACCGTGAATAATGCGCCAAACACCGTATTCGAGCGCATCACCCCAGTGGTCAAGGGCTGTTGGTCCGCTTCCTTTCTCAGGTTTACCTGTTGCATCAGCGAATCCGCGTGTCTCAAGACACATCTTCAGCTTGTTCATACCATGCTCGTTAGTAACGAGGTCGTTCTGGGGCGTCATTACGTACAGCTGGCCGAACTGGAAAGCCTTATTGATAGCTGTATTTCGTTCCGTTACACTGGGATTACGCGCGTTCCAATACAGCTCAATGTTGTTATCCTCAAACTGCTCTTCCAAACTTTCCATAATCTCTTTCCCTGACGCGTCAGGGATTAGGGTTATCGGGTTTGTTGGATACAACTGGCGCAGTCGTGAAGGCGCATTACCGATGTAGTCCCAGTGACGCGCATCAATAACGTACAGCTTTCCTTCCCTGGCAATCAACATAACGGCCGCATTGTAACCTAAGTTGAAGTCCTGGCCTACATAAATACGCTCGTCTGGCTTAACACCGAAGCGCATATATACGTGTTTGTTAGCAGCAAACTCAGGGTACGCTCTACCAGACTTCAAGTTAACAAACTTACCTTCGAGGAACGCTTCAGCCTCCTCCGGTGTATAAAGCTGTTTCAACAACCTAATCTGGCTCTTCGCCAATGAAGTATTGTCTTCTGTGCGTCCTCTTATCTTCGCATAGGGTACACCCTTCTCTTTGAATGACTCAATAAGCTGATATGTACCACCCAATCCCTGCGCAGTTGTTGAAAAGAAGATAAATGGGTCCCTCTGAGGCATATACCGACTGGCTGGTATCACTTTGCGGTTACGCTCCTGTATGGCCTTAACAATCGCCAAAACACGTTCGGAGGGTACTTCATCTATCTCATCACATATCGCGGCATGGAAGTTGTGGGCGTATATGTCATCCGGGTCCTGCATGGGCAAATAAACAAACGTTACGTTGCCTACGGTTAATGTACCCTGCTGACTGTTATCCTTATATTCAATACCGCCTTGCTCAAGGTGTACTTTCAAGTCCTTCAAAACCGTTTGTTTCAACAGCTTAATTGTAACACCCAAGATACCTATTGTGATAGGCTCGCGCACAGACTTGAACGATGATAACAAGAACTCGCATAAATAAACGTCTGTGGTCGATTTACCGCAACCGAATCCGCCAATCAGGAATATGTAAGGTATCTCAGGATACTTACGAATCAGGTTAATCGAGGCTTCCTGGTGACGGAACAGGTTATTACTGACCATCAGCCTGGCCCCTATTACTGTCCACCCCTCTGTGAATTTCCACTGTGTCTAACTTTGCGGGGTCAGAGTCGTTGAAGTGCAAGTGAATATCTCCGCCCTCTGTCTGGGGCTTGCCACTGTAACGCGGGAACATCTTCTCAAGCATCCACGTTGTAGCAGTCTCGCGACCGACCTTAGCTTGTTTCTGGCTGATGTCGTTCATGCGCTTCAACAATCCATACTCGAACTCTTTGGCGCGCATGTGTATCATTGATTGGATATTCTCATCCTGACCAATGGCTTCAATCTCTTCACCATTGAGCCCGGCGTAGATATAGGCATCTTCGGCTGCCATGCCAATAACAAGGGCATCAAAGAGTCTATCGTGCTTTTCAGGGCTTATCCGTACCATACGTCCATTATAAATACAGACGCCTATTGTGTCAAGGTCCTTTTTGAAACTGTTTCAGCTTTTACGGCCTAATACTCAAAATGGTTTGGCCCGCCTTCAAAGAACTCGTAGGCGGAAGTGAATCTATCGTACAGATGCTCACGTACGCTTTTCGGTTTATTGTGCTTAACAACACTCTTGTCGCTATCCGTACCCTGGTAATGTTCGCCTTCTTGCGGGAACACGTAACGGTTGAGTGCTTCGACAGCTATCTGAATTAAATCGTCCCACGTTTCAACTTCCGGTGTCGCAGGCTCATACTTTAATCCGTGACCGGCTAAGGACGGCGGAGCCGGGTAAACAAGCCCTTCGGGAGGCATAGTAATAAAGCGGAACATTGCGTAATTAGCGATATTGACCTGGTGTTCGAGATTCTTATCCTTGTCGAAGCCGAAACCTTCAAAGGTCGATAGCTTCTTGTAATGGGTATACGACTTATCTTTAACCCAGCCGTATTTATAATGAGACATAGTAGCTGCGTCCCTCATATGTTGCTGGAATTCGTGTATCTTAGGAATAGGGATGTTAGCAGGGGCATATGCCTGCATGAGGTTAAGAAACGATTCGCTAATGTCTTTTGACTGTATATCTGCCAACTGGTCCATGGGTAGCCTCCATCATGAAACGATAATTCCGTTCGTGTTATATAAATTATAAAGGACCGAGGGTACTTGTTCAATGTACTAAAAGGGACCATTAAAGGTAGCCTAGATTATTTTTTGAAGCCGCAGGTGGGTCTGGGAAAGTTGAGAAAAGGGACCATTAAAGGGGGCGCTATGGTGCCTGATGATGATATAGAGTGAAGTGCAAATCTATCACTTAAACACAGTAAAATTGGGTCATAAGGAGGTATACTATGACTAAGGTAGTTTATTTTGACATGGATGGAACAATTGCTAATCTTTATGCAGTTAATGATTGTTTCAAAAGGTTGGATGCATTAGATGCTAATGTATATTCAGAAGCTTTACCTATCAATAAATATATTGATATGTTAAAAGAATTTAAGAATATGGGATATAAGGTTATTATACTTAGTTGTTTAGGTATGATATCTGAACCTACATTTGATAAAAATACCATAGATAATAAAAATAAATGGTTAGATAAATATGTAGGTACAGAATATATTGATGAACGTATTTATATACCTAATACTAAACATAAAGAACAATATATAAAAGAATATGGCATCTTAGTAGATGATGATATTAGGGTTCTTTATAATTGGCAGTATGATAGAATATGGGCCAATAATAAAGATAAGGCAATTAAATAGTTATTTATATTATCTTAAGGAGGGTAATATGTCTACACTTAACCTGGTTCGCTTCTCCAGCACAAAGAAGCAGGCTCGTCAGTTGTTGGCTCTCGAAGAGAGATTCTTCTCTTCACTTACTAAAGACATTAGTAAGAAAGCTTACAAAAAGTTGTCCAACGAATACTTCGCACGCTGTGAACAACAAGAACCTCAGCCTACTTGGGCTGATTACTTCATGTCTGCGGAGTACGACGACTAAAACAAAAGACCTGAGCAAGTCTCTAAACTGCTCAAAACTTACTAAGGAGGACTATATGTCTAAAACTACTAGGTCCGCTTGCCGTAACAAGCATGATGAACAATGGCTCGCTTTCTGCGAGGATTATTACAGCTCTCGCAGAAAGCAAAGGCTCTCGGCATTCGAGATTTCTCCTGCCATGAGCGAAAAGCAAATCTGTGACATCTTAGGTATCGAATGGCATAGGGCTGTTCGCTTCGAAGAAACATCACACAATCGTGATAACCTCTACTACATTCTCATTATGGAGATAAGTAGTATTAACTACGCACAAGATATCTATAATGATGATAGCCCAGAACTCGAGGAAAGGCATCAGAAACTAGTAGAGGTATTCGATGCCCTTTATGCGGGTCGTGTACCTTCGGATATTATCCGTCACGACTTCATCTGTAACAACGACTGCTAACAAATTACGGGGGCTGCGCATCCTACACGCAGGGAGGTATAACTATGAAAAAGGTTGTATATCGCTGGGAGTGCAGCGATGGGACATCTAGCTTTACTGGTGCAAACCGCCGAAAAGCAGACTACGGGTATGTTTTCGTTACCATAAAGTCAGCCCTGATGTGGTTACGGGACTTGGGTTGGGGTTACGATAACCCTAAGCATAAAGACTTAGTCCTCTGCCTTTATGAGGCGGAAGAGTGTTATCCTGCTACTCATGATATCGGAACGCCGGATAAACCTCATCCTGGTATGTCTAATTACATCGATAGGTTCTGCAATGAATACTACGCCAAAATAAGTAATAGAATGCCTATTGCTTATATGGCGTATGAGGATATCAAGACGTTCGGCAAACAACTGAACAAATGCAAAACCCAGAAAGCCATTAAGGAATTCTTGGGGTTGCCTGCTAAGTATAAGCTACAGGAAGATGAAGTACTAATAAACCTTGAACCAGTCGTGTGGACACGCTACATTCATGGTCCAATGGTACTTACTCATAAGGAGGTATAACTATGGATCAAACAATGGTTGATGCTGCATGGATTAAGTTTCAGGTAGCGTTAAGCAATCAGGAAGCTGTTAAGAGATATCTTAACAAGGATAAGGTGGCGTCCGATAGATGGATGAATTATGGTAAAACAAAGGAGGGCAAGAAATGCTTAAACAAATAGCTCGTCTGGTCTGGCACTGTGGTGCCAAGAAGTTGGGTGCTCGTCTAATGTCATGTGCATTAGATAGAGATTATCATAAATGGGTTAACAGTCATAAGGAGGTGTAACTATGACAAACAACGACATTACTAACTGGGGTGAGAGCTGGTATGAATTTAAGTACTTCAGCTACAAAGACGGGGCTATATGCCTTTACAAGATGCCTCAAGACGAGTTCGAAGAATTCAAAGAGGCCTATGAGAAAATCAAGGGCGTCTGTGCTCGACAGGGAATTAAATCGTTGCCGGAATATATTCGGGCCGTTTTGGCATTGAATAATTAACAGTTGGCGAGGATATTAGACTGACTTCACCTCGTATAAAGAAAATCCTATATTCTTCAATCAATAGTATACTAGGAGGTATAACTATGAAAAAGACAGCTATGGTTAAATTGGTCGATGCTAAGGTATCTGAGATGGAGGCTCGCTTGACTGAGCTCTTGGCTTCAAATGCTTCGGACAACACGAAGCGTACACAGAAGTTCCAAAGGACTTCTGCAATCCATACAATGAAGGTGGTCAAGGCCCTCATTGAACAGTTGCCCGCAGACATCAAGCTCGATGAACAAATCGAGAAGTGGTTCACTTCGATGGTAACTCTTACTGCAGAGAGGAAGGCTGCAGTAACTGTAGAGGTCAAGGAAGGTGATAACATCATGCAGCTTATGGAAGAACACAAAGACACCAAGGACATCTACAAGAAGATGATGGCCGCTGCTGAGAAGGCAGGTCTGAAGGCAGACTTTGCAAAGGGCGTCTTTGTAAAGAAGTAACGTTGGTGTAGATATTAGACTGACTTCACTACTATGGTAAAGAAAATCCTATTTATCTTATTTACAGTCATAAGGAGGTCTGAAATGACTAACAAGGTTCCGCCGCATGGCGAAAGGTATACACACAACTGGTCCATTGAGTTCGATGGCAAGAACATATTGGCCCTGTGTGCGGTAAGGCCTAAAATGTCGTATGCCGAACTACTTACAGTGATTCGGGCTGAAGGTGGCTATGTCGATTCTGATGGAATCGTACATAAGGGTACTGCTCGAGATAAACTCTGGAGCGATTAAATCTTATGGGGGCTGCGCATCCTACACGCAGAAGGAAAGGTATAACTATGAATATCATCAAAACAACAAAGAAAGGACGCGTAATCGTCTACTCAGATGAAGGTTTCGAGGAAGCCTTTAAGTATGCGAACGAACATGGATATCCTTATTGGATATGGAATGGCTTTACCAAGTCTGGTAGGTACTGGATTGAATTATCCAAGGGACCAAAGAAGGAGGACTAATATGTCTAAAATGGTTAACGGTGCTCTCAATCGCATCTATTGTGAGGACGAGTTGAAGCTTATTGCTGAAGCTCTTGAAGCGTATGCAGACCATCTGCATGAAACACAGAAGGACCTTACGGACATTGATGAACGTAACGAATTGTACGATACTCAAATCAAAGAGATTCACGTACGCACAATTCTCAGTGACTTCATCGGGAAGTAAGTAACAACAATCGACAATTTAGGTCTTCGGAGTGTGGTCGGGGAATAAACACTGTCCAAGGAGTTATATTATGGTTAAGGTATCTTACAAGTATGGAAAGATGAGAGGAGCCATGGAGATGGCTGTGCAATTAGAGAATGAGGCAATAGCCGACATGCTTAGGGGTGAAGGCTCTACTGTATGCCTTAATAAGTCTAAAAATGCATGGGAAGTATGTATACCCAATGCAAATGTATTACGGGTGTTACAGTACATCGAACGAACACTGGCTAATTGTACTCCACATCTCGAAAAACTACCGAAGGGTATTGATGCTGTATACGAGAGTAATGCATACTACAACGTATATCTAATGCTCTTCTGGGCGCATCTCTATGAAGACATACTAAGAAAGTATGCCGAAGTAACTGAATAAATAAGGAGGCTTAATATGAGAATGCCACAAGCTCCATAGTCGAATACCTAACTCGGCTCGTATTGTAACTAACGGTCTACCCGCTCAGGCCTAACTAGAGCAGGCTACTATAAGGAAGGAGTGCAGGATACTCCTTGGGTCACTCCCCGCCCGGACCCTGCCCAAAATCGCCCCAAAAATAACGCCCCCTATTTTATGCGTGCTAGCACCACGTAACGTTTACTCTTGTAACGTACCCCTTAAAAATTTTTATAAAAAATGAAGAAAACAGTTGCTTTTTGTAATAAAATATTTTATAATTATAGTATAAGAATTAAAAAGAACGTTGGAAATAAAAACAACTACTATATGATATCGTTTCACGAAGCGTTATCATACGGTCGTTGTTAACGACGTCAGAATAAGCTGTCGAGCTTTATACGAAGAGGTATGACTATGAATAAGTCACAATCAATCAAACTCATCGATGAGAAAATCGATGAACTCAAAACAACCATCGCTACTTTGAAGGTTAATGAAACCTTGAGCAAAGCGACTCGTGGAACCCAGCTCTACGCTAGAGGAAGGGAGCGTAGAATTCTTCAGTTGGTCAAGGAACTCGTCTCTGCTGTTCCTGCTGAAACAAAGTTGAGCGATGCATCAATGGATACGTTCGTCTTAATTACAACGCTTGCCTCAGAACGCGTCCAACAGAAAGCAGTCGAAGTCAAAGAAGGCGATAAGCTGATGGACTTGCTGAAGAAGTATGAAGACAGAAAAGACATCCTGAAGAAGCTACAGGCTGCTGCTGAGAAGATCGACTGTGTCGTTGACTTCGCATCACAAACAATCAAACACAAGTAAGACGTAATCGAACCACGCTATAGGAACTCTTATAGCGTGGTTCTCTTTTGCTCATATAGGAGGGTATAATTATGAGTTGCAGAATCGATATCAATGGTATCAAATACACGTTGGCTCTTTCAGTCGTCCTTACTGGGTTCCAGGTTGCTCTGGCAGTCTTAAATTCCCAGGGGTATGTAGACAATCACTATACCTCAGTCTTCAAGACGTTCGAGAACTACTGGGACGCTAAAGACTACTACTCTAAAATATATCGCTATAACACTGGCAAGGAGCTCTAAAATGACTATTGACGACATGCATCGCATACGTCAGTTAATCGACTGTACTGTATGTGACGACAATAACTGGGATCTGTGTCATAAGCTACTGACCCCTGAACAACGTAACGAATACGCTGCAAAATACGGTTGTATCTGTGGTTGCAATTGTAACTATTGCATATGCAAGGAGGAATGTGACAATGTCGATTACGATTGAACTAACAGCTGAGGAAGCTGAATACCTCAAGGACATCGTAAGCGGAGCACGCGATGATTACTCTACATCTACTTGTGATGATGACGTAATAGCAGTCTGTGACAAGGTGTTAAAAGCACTCGAAAATGGGGCCCCTGATGATAACAACTGAGCAATTCACAAAGTTCTGCAAAATATGCTCTGCTAACGTTGTCGGTCAGGATGGGCGCATTCGCTTTAACTACAAGCAACTTAGGACATGCCTGGCTACCCACTCTGAAATTGGGGTTGAGGAGCTATTCGATAAATGTCTGCAGTTTGCTGGCATAGTGCCTCAGGACAGTCTGGAGCGAACCACGTTGCTCCTACTCTTGTTGGATATCCATATGACTTATAAACTCGTGACACGAGAACTGATAACACAGGATGAGTCAGTAATGGACTTGAAATCATTGTTTATAGACCAGTTGGACTCTGAAACAGAGTCACAGAAGGAGGAACTATTTTGAAGACAATCACAATTATGTTTGATGAGGCAGAGGCTGAGGCCTACGAGGATGTGTTGAAGGAAGCCATCGAAGTGGAGCGTGATGCTTACTTGGATGAACGCAAAACATTTGACGATGATACAGATGATGACGACATCGAGTGGAACTCACACGCTATCACTGTATGCGATGACTTATTAACACAGTTGAATAAGCTGTTCCCAAGGGATTAAAACAAAGTGAGGTCTGCGGTGCTATATACACTGTTACACCATCGGCAGACCAATCTGCCTTGCATTTCTGTAGCGACAGTTTTTAGAGACGTAAGATGGGCTATTTAATTATGACGAGAAAAAACTACAATATTGAATATGACGCACAATTTTGAAAATCTCATTTTAGTTAATTGGTTTGGCGGCAAAAACTAAAGCGTGAAAAAAATTTTAAACTGCGACTAGTATATACATAGGAATTGGACAAGCGCATTTATTTCTTTATTTTATAAAGAGTTACATGCACCATGTGGAGTGGACATGAATGCGTCATAGCCTGGAGCATATTTCCCTTTTGGACGCCTTAATTCCAGATTTTGCTTACAGTTAAATCGCTCCACTCCACCTTGGCATACCAAAAATCCAGCCATTTCTCATGGAAAAAGTGGCAAACGAGCACGGAAATTCCCTCAGATTGGCCCGACTGGATCGCAGGCATCGCATAGACCTTTACCCTCCTTTTATGTCATTCATAAAAGGAATTTTAATAACATGTCGGTTTGGATTTTGATAACCGTTAAAACGAGATTTATTTTTAGAATTGATATATAATAGAAGCATAATAAGGAGGCTTAAATGAAAACATTAGCAAAGGTAGATTGCCGTAAGGTATGTTACGCCAATCTTGTTAACCACTGTATTAACTGCCCTAAATGTACACTAGCATGTGCTACTCGTCACTCAAAGTACATCAACGACCTACCCTACATGGATAAACTCGTGTTGGAAGCAGTAATGGGTGAACAGGAAGAATTCGATGATGGAACTGGAGCCAACGCTCTACTAAAGGATTACCTCGAAGGCAGAGCTCAGGTTACCATCTCCTATGTTACTTCTAAGGACAACAAAGGCAAGAAATACTACACACATGTTGTTAATTGTTCTTACAAAGACGGCCACAATATCTAATAGGAGACCCAGAATGATAACGCAAAAAGAAGCATTCAGACGGATGCTACGCAACAAGTATCCTAACCACAACCGCATCGCAATCGATGCAATGCACGCATTTGTTGTTGACAAGCCTTTGGACCCGAAAGAAGCTTACCTTTATTATCAAACAGAAATAAAAGGTGGACGTTATATCGTGTTCTATGGCTTAACAGCGGAACAGGTTCAGGAAAACATCGATGCCGCGATTAACGGTGACATTCCTTTAGCAACACGTCAGCAGACAGGTGGTGAAGATGTTAAAGCACCTTCGACATACCAGAACTTCGAAGCCTGGCTCGAACGCAAAGGAATCAAACCAACGATGCGCGTTTACAAAAGTCGTTCAACCGCAGCGTCACTCTTGAACCCAATGCAGAGACAAGACGTTGTTATCGAAGGTTGCAGGGCAACAGAAGAAGTTCGCAACTGGTATGTTTACGAATTCAAACCGCCAATGCAAGGTTACAACGCCTACTTCCCCTGCCTACCCCACGCAGTAATTGTTAACAAAGACGGCTCGGAAACACTTTATGTGTTAGCCAAGGCGCCTACAACAACTTACAGGTATGAGAGCAAGAAGGCCAAGATATTGAAGACCTTCGAAACTGTCCAACCTGTTGAACAACAACTTACTGTTGCTTTGTCAACTGGAGACGATGCCGAAGCAATGCGCTTATACAACATCATCCAGCAGACGATAACCGAATCAACCGCGGAATATACGGTTGATTGCAACATGCTACGCGAAGCGATGAACAAGGGCACATTGCATATTATGATTATGTCAGGCAAGGGCAGGAAAGAGGTCGTTAAAGACGAACAGGAGGATTTCTGATGACAGTTATCAACATTAAAACGGTTTATCGATTGATAACCGTTAACACTTGCTTTTTATTTCAAAATGTTTTATAATTAAAGCATAAAATGAGTTCAAAGGTTGAACGCATTTTATAAATGGTAACCGAAAGGTTATCAGAACAGTAACAACGGTTGAGCCCGTATATCCTGAAACAGTTCGTTGAACAGGTTTCAGTAATAGAGTACGAGACAACGGGAGTTACGTTACCGGTCAGAGCCCTGACACAGAGCAGAGGACAGAGCCGGATGGAGGACATTATGTCATTGTTGGATGCTGCTAAAACAGAAGCTGGTGTTGCTGGAACTGAAGAGAAGACTTCAAAGAAGTCTAACTACGAGTACCAGAAGAAGCAGAAGGAAAAGGCCCTTGCTTCAGCTAACTTGATTGCGAAAGTAATCGAGCGCGCCAAGGTAACTCTTTCCGCTGAAGAGCAGGAAGCTCTCGACTTCTTGTGCCGCAAGCCCAAAGCTGGTGCTGCTGGCGGAAACTTTGGAACACCTGTTATCAACAAAATCTTCGGAGCCGAGCTCAAAGCCGGCGCCAAGGCTACAGCCATTGAAGTTTTGGAAAAGACAGGCAAAGGCTTCGCTGAAATGCGCCAGTTGATGAAGAAGTGGGCCAAGAACGGAATCGAAGTATCATACGACGAGAAAGTTAAGGCTTACGTCATCAACAAACTCGCCTAATTAGGCAGCCCTCCCCACTCCTCAGGGGAGGGCATTTATTTTACAGTAAGAAGGTCCAAAAATGGAAGTCAGTAACATCAGTAAGGAAGAACAGAAATACGGTGATAAGGTATACACACTCAAAGGTATTCCAATGATGCATGTGCGCGAGGTATCAGAAAGTCTCGGACTCAGCAAACAGTGGCTCAGACGCCTTATGCTGGACGGCAACGTGATTCGTAAGATGAAGTTTTACCGCGACAGAAGCAGGCTGATGATTCCTATTGCTGAACTTGAGGGATTTCCGTTCCTTGACAAAGGTAAGCCTACGATTGGTGTTCAGATTTATCATTACGTATTTAAGAATGGTGAATGGGTACGCGAAATATGCAAAACGTGTTCATACACTGAAGAACTTTGTGAAGCGCGTAAGAAAGCTGAAGCACTGGTTGTACCAGAAGGAGACAAGTAATGGAATGTTCTCAATGTATGTATACCATGGTTCCGAAGACCTTTGGGGTCAGAGTTATGTGGACATGCCCAGTATGTGGATATTCAGAGATAAGGAGCGAATAGTATGTTTTTCAATCGAACAGATGAAGTCCGCGAAATCGAAGAAGAAACCGGACATTGCATAGAAGATTTTATGGATGACAGCTACTTTCAAAGAAGAGCAGAGGTCATGGGCTACGATTTAGAAGAAGAGGAGGAGGACGAAGATGACGAAGGAACTCTTTAAGAAGTTTGTTGAACATAAGCTTGATGGGGTTGATGTGCAACGTGTAGCTGTTGAAGCATATGCGAAAACTAAAGAAGTATGCAACGAAATGAATCGTATGTGCCAGGCATTGGCGGACTATTGTGAAGAAAATAAGTATGCTTTACAGATGGCCCAAGTTTCACTTGTTATTCAAGGCTACTTTCCTGGCATGGATAAGGACGATCCTGAACATGTAGGAACAGTAGGCTTTATATGGGGTTCAGGCCGCAGCGTTGAGGAGAATATATCACGTATCTTACAAATACATATGCGCTCTGAGGGACGCAAAATACTGGAGGGTTAAAAATGAAGAACGTAGGGTGGACGCTACTCATTGTAATTATGCTTATGTGCCAAATCCTGATACTCATAATGCTTATGGATAAGAAGACACGCGAAGATAGGAATGCAAGCATCGTGGAACAAACACTCCTGATGAACAACCAGGCCGCAGCCCTGAATCTTGAAACAGAAAAATTGCGTAATCATTATTATCAGGTTTTGCAACATACAGATATGTTCCCAAGCGCGGATTACGGAAAGGAGAATAAGAAATGACAAAAGAAGAGCTTGAAAAGGAAAACGCAAAACTAAAGGAAACCGTTGCTTGTCTACGGGAGGATATTGATGTCAAACGCAAAGACATTGATTGGTATAAAAAGCGCGGCGCAGAATTGGATAGTATGCTTACGGATAAAATCAGAGAGGTCAAAAAGGCAAAAGAAATAATCAAAAAGTTAATGAGTTTTCCTGTTCGACTATGCAGTTGTATACATACAGTAGATTTTGAAAAAACAAGGGAAGAAGCAGAGCAATTCTTGGAGGAAGAGGAATGACATTATTTGAAGCGTTACCAACTGATATTGACACAGCGCTCTATCATTATTGCAAGGACGACGAGTGTCTGAATGATGCTATGTTGCGAGCATTAAGAAATGAATTGAAAATCGACCAAGTTGAACACAACAAGTATTCCCACGATTGCTTTCGTTGCGATAAGTTAAAGGAGAAGATTAAGAACTACAAGGAAATGTGTGAGGATATGAAAGCGGATATGTGCAAAACTAACGATAAAGTTCTGTATGATTACTTGAACAAGTTGTTGAAAAAG
>Ga0326513_10000158_pt1 | contig 53553 bp, 59 predicted proteins | sample 2_2465_0518_D_FD_203654 | JGI IMG/M metagenome (GOLD analysis project Ga0326513, IMG submission 203654) | Bovine rumen microbial communities from UC Davis, California, United States - 2_2465_0518 | ecosystem: Host-associated > Mammals > Digestive system > Stomach > Rumen | place: USA... | reverse complement strand
AGTCGGAATAGCGATGTTCCCATTGAACGTGACTTCGTAACGAGCAAATCGATTGCAACCGAAGGTGATACCGCGAAGAGTTAGAACCCCAGATCCATTATTGTGAAGAACGTATCCATTGGGACACTTGATGGAATCGAGGAAAAGCAAATTCTGATCAGGTGTTACAAGCTGCATAGCCTGAGATTGCACAAACTCTGCCATAGGTATCACCTCTTAGAACGAGCCACAACCGCAGCCGAAGTTCTGCTGGCAGCAGTTCGGGTTCTGGACCACGTAAGCAGGACGCGGCACCGGTGCGAGGTACTGCTCAAGCGCATTGGTCTGCGCGGCATTATCGGCGACGAGCTGAGCGGTCTGGAGGTTCTGCGAAGCTGCGAGGTCCTTAAGCGCGATCTCCTGGCGAAGCTGCGCGATCTGCTCGTTCTTGGCATCGATCTTGTCCTGGCACATCTGATCAAGGATGCGTTGGACGGATGCCGTCTGGTTCGCGAGGATATCACGGACGCCATCGGAAACGGCGGCACGGTCAGCGCAAGCCTCGCGTGCGATGTCGGCACCGAGGTTGGCGAGGCCCAGGCGGTTCTCACAGCAGCAATCGGCGAACTGCTGGGAGAGAGCGAACTGCTGCTGCATGTTCGCCATCTGACGTGCGGTAGCGGCAGTCTCGGCATTCGCGAAACCGTTGGTAATGGCGGCAGTGGTACCTGCGAACCCGTTGCAGAGATCCTGCTGGACTTGGGAGAAACCGGTCCACATGCCCTGCGCCTGATTCATCCAGGGATACAGCAAGTCGCCACCGGCATCACCGGCACCGCCGGAGCCGTTGCCACCCAAGCCGCGGTTGCCCCAACCGAGGAACAGGAACAGGAGGATGATCCACCAGCCGTTGCCGTTGCCGAATCCGCCTTCGTCAGCATTGCCTACTACGGCAGCGAGATCGGCAGCGCTCATATCTTGTACAGACATGGTTAACCTTCTTTCACTAGGTACGAAACGTTTCTATAGATACCCTATGATCACTTGGGTAGCTACCATTTGAAGTTCCTGAACTGGCTGAAATCCAGCCCGTATTGCTGGAAAGCCCGTTCTGGGGACATGTTTCGCACCTGGTCTGCAAACTGCTTGAAGTTCGGGTTGTTCTGGTACATTTGGTTGAAGAGCACATTGGAGGGGCCTTGGCTTCTCAGGTTGTTGATCATGCCGAGAACCGAGTTGCCGTTATTCGGCTGGCTGTTCTGGAATAGAATGTTGCCCATTGATTGCCTCCATTAGCTGAGAGATCCTGGAATCCAAGTATTCCCTGGTGACAAACTTGTTTTCATCTATCTGTCCTGGAGTTGGTACAGGAATCTCTTCGAACTTGTAAGCTTTGATCGTGGCTGCCCCGCCGCCGTCGGTAGTCTTGATGAAGAAGATGTTATCGCTACCGAGCATCAGGGGCGGGGAAACGGAATTCGGAGGCAGTGGATACATCTGAGCGCCTTCGATCCCATCGATCCTCACCAGCCCGTTGACGGATGCCATAGGTTGCATTGGCTGCTGGCTGTACGGATTGTACAAGTTAGGGTTGTAAGCCATCATGCTTCCTTTCGACAAAGTTAGTTTAACCCAAGAACAGATTTAAGTGTATCAATATTATCGCTATCACTAGTCCATTCATTGATCCATCCATGAACCAAATCACGCAGAGAATACCAACCGGCCCTCGGCGTATCTCCTGCATCCACCCAGAAGAACGGCATAGCTCCTGCTGGATCGACAAGATACTTAACCAAGGCTTTATCATCCCTAACTCCTGATGGAGCTACAGAAACCTGCTCTATGGTGTTAATATCCAATTTCATCCAGTCCCAATAAGGCTCCTGTGGTTCCAATGTCTCTGGGTCTACTGGGATAAATTTAGACCAGATATACAGATCGCCGGTATCTAGTTGATAGAACAATGTCTCGTCTACCCTGGGATCCGGCAGCGTGTAGCCTGCCGCCATGACTATCTCTGGATCTTTGATCTGGCCGAGGAGGAACCGGAAGTTATTGTTCAGCTTCGCAGCAGCACGTGGTTCCAGGCTGTCCGCCGAGCTGAAACTCATTATGTAACCGTTGTCGTTCATGGCATCGATGGTATCAGAAAACAATGGTGCCGTGCAACCGGAGATGGAAATTGCACGGCACCAAAGGGTAAGGAGGTCGTCGCAATGGACTGACAACATAGCGACTTGATTATTATAGCACTAGTACATCAATTCGTTCACCTTGTTTTGCACGGCGTCATAATCGTAACCGGCGGCTTTGAGCCTCGCACGCCTCTCATCTCCGTTACCCCATTCGCCACGGATAACCTCGCCTGCAAGCTGGTTCACGGTCTTGTAGCTGTTGGACAGTAACTTGTTCACCTGTTTCTGAACCTTGTCATAATCGTATCCGGCCTCCGTGAGCTTCTTGCGCCTCTCGTCGCCGTTGCCCCACTTTCCAGCTATTACCTCGTTGGCTAGAGTCATGACGCTTTTCTTCGCCGGTTTCTTGCTGCTGGAGGGCTTCGTGGTCGGCAAGGTTACTTTCGAGATAGCTTGCTTAACGCTGCCGCCCTTGGCAAGCGAGTTCCATGTCGCCTTGGAATAGGCGAACTTGTTGAGGTCGAGGCGACCTGAATAACCTGGGATCCTGCCCTCGCTGGTGTATTGGAAGATATCCCAATGCCTGCCCCATGCGCCGAACTTCGAGGAGTCGGTCCACGGGGTATCCTTGTATCCGGCTGGCTCGTAGTCGGGGTACTGGGCGACCCAGAGGCCGTAGCCCGCATTGACCACCTTGGACCAGTCGTACTCGTTGCAGACCGATTTGCTCATGTAGATCATGGGGCGATGGCCTGTCTTCTTGTACACGTAGTCAAGCCAGCGCTTGGCCCATGCCGGGCCGAGTGGAATGGCGTTCTCCTCCCAGTCCAGGAAGAAGATGGCTTTGCCGAAATACTTCTTCACCTTGCCGAGGAAGTACTTCGCCTGGGCTTCAGGATTGCCAGGACGTGCGAAATGGTAGCAACCGAGGCATTTGCCGCAGGCTACAGTGGCGGCTGTCCACTCGTCGAAGAACGGGTTGATGTAGTTCGTCGATTCAGTTGCCTTGACTATCACGAAGTCAGTAGTCTTCAAGCTGCGGATACTGATGCCTTCCTGCCAACTCGCTATATCGATTCCGTTAAGCGACATGCTTGCCTTCTTCCACGTCTTCCTGCATCGCGTTCTCCTTCACGGTGGCGAGGAGCTTGAACGCCTTGATGGCTTGGAGATCCGGGTTCAACTGCGCCGCGATCTCCATGAGGCTCCCGATCTCCATGAAGATGATGGAGCCGAGGATCACGCCGAGGATCGGGCCGGACACTCCCATGTCAATGCCTGCGAAGATGAGGCCGTCGATGACCACGCCGACGATGATGATCAAGAGCTCGCCGGTCTTGTGCATCAAGCCTTCCCGCAGCTTCTTGCTCGAGAACTCGTGGTGCATGCAGGCGTTGAGAACGCCGAATACCATGTCAGCGAGGATGAGCAGCAGCACGGCGAACATCATCGCCTGGACGATAGGGTTGTCGCGAACTGGGGTCATGTAGATGTCTATGAATTCTGGGAGCATTTTGTGATCACTTATCCTTTCTTAAATAATTTTGATCCAATCATTTGTACCTTGGCGAATCCACTTGCCATTATTTGTTGAACTATTGATCGTCCATGTGGTAATTTCCTGATAGCTGGAGCCACCCTGCATAAAGTTATGCAAGATAAAAGCACCGCCAATTCCAGTGGGAAGATCTTCAACTCCAGATAGTTCTGAAAATGTTCCAGAGTAATACCAACCAATTTTCGAATATGTTGATAAATTCTTATTGCTCTTCAGTACGGGATAGGCTATTTGCTGCCCACCGGGGATAACAATGTCGCCAAACGCTCCCCAATAAGAATAGGCATCAACATTATATTGTGGTTTGTAGCTATCAGAACTTACGATTAGATTTAAAATGGATCCAACAATAACTCTGAAAAGATAATCGCAATTATCAAATATGCAATCCTCAATAACGGCGTGGCTAAGATGCGACTCGTAAATAGCGCATTGATTGTTTTTGAAATCACAGTTTTTCAATTTGACATTACTGGATGTAATGCTCAAACCGAAACTAGACGAAGATGATTCGAAAGAACAATTGTTCATGTTAAGATTATCTGTGTCAGATATCCCTAATTGATGAGTGAATTTAATTCCATTAATTTCAACGGCACGACCAGCTCGAATCGACCCAGCAGAAAATTCTACATTATGACCGTTGGCATCAATAATAGTGAAATCTGGGATGTTGTATTTAATATTATTGTTTTCAGTATAATCGAACAAGAATAGAATCTTCGTTTTCGCCTGACATCTTTCAGCGTGATTCAACGCCGCAAGAAACGTTTTGTATGGACTGACGGTTGAACCGGTGCTTTCACCATCGAAGGTACTATCAACGAAAAGACACATTGCAACATTGTCATTTGGAGGAGTGCTATATCTGCCATTATTGACGATATTGGTAACGTCATTGCGGATTACTCCATCCCTAAAAGAATATTTAATATTTTCATTTCCACCGCATGTATAGACATCAGCTCCAACAGATGTGAGGTATAGCTCGGCTACTCCATTTGAAAACCTCGACACGGCGCTATTGTTGTAAACGTTAATGGAATTCGAGACAACTCCAATGTCAGCACCGATTTCCAATAGAGCACTAGAGGAATCAGTTGGATTTGCTCCATGGTGCGGTATTAAAAACCCATCGCACTTTTTAAGAAGGCCGTTATTTAACATATGCTCTTGAGCATTATACGATGCATCACCAGTGAGAAAGAATGTTTTTTCAAATGATTCGATATAGACACATATACTGTAATCATTGTAATCAGAGGTATTGGAATCATAGAACTGCGTATAGTCTTCTCCGCAATTTATAAATTCAATTTTCTGTTTTCCATTTTCGATAATGTCACCGTTAATTGGAAAAATGTATTCGTATCCAAGTAGTTGTAGTTGAGAAACAATTGAATTGTAATTGCTGAATATGTTATTAAACCAAGAAGCTGAAGCGTTTCCTGGCATAACCGGCAAATAGAATTTTGTATTCTCATCGCAGAATTCAGAAAGAATGTTTGCAAAGTTACCTATATGATCATCGTGGTAATGGCTAATAATCAAGCCGTCAAGTTTGTTTTCTCCAAGATTTTGGACAAGCATATCCAAAACGAATTCTTGAGAGTGAGTCGCCCCGCAATCATACAAGATGTAGTTATCATCGCTTACAAGCAAGACAGACAAACCAGAAGCCTCTGTCTCGACATCGATATTGTTAGACGTTTTTGAAAACAGGATAATCGAATCAGAAAGAAGATCGTCAACTTCCTCTTTCGTATAGATCTCGCCTTCGATAGTTGCAGGCGAACCCTTGTCACCCTTCTCGCCCTTCTCGCCACGGGGACCGCGGCCCATGGTGGAGAACACGGGGACTCGGTTGAATGGAGTCCTGAGATCTCTGCCTACAGGATGCAAGTGATCGAACTGGTTATCTATGTAAGCCATAGCAAGCTCCTTTGTTCAGTTTGTTAACCAGGAGCAATTGTAGCAAGTGACTGTGAAAAAAAGAAGAGGAGCAAACATTTAGTGGCGTTTACTCCTCGCGAATCAGATTGCCCGGGCTAACCAAGGCGTACCGACCTTCCGGGCATTGACAAGTCTAATGCATTGGAGATACAATGTCAACTGCTAACGAGAGTGACTGTTCCCGGACGGCAAAATGTACCCACCCGAAAGGTGCGAGTCGAATATCCGGGTTTCTGGCAAGCAAGCAGGAGCCAACGCCCTAAGAAGCCATGCACACCGCTTCCTTGATACCAGGCAGCTTATATGCGCTGATTAGCCAGTAAGCATGCAGGCGGTTCGACCTGTGCTGCAAAACGGAAGGGCGGATACCTGAGTCATCTTGCTTACCAATTCCCAAGGATACAGGTGAGGGAGCCTTTGTTAAAAAGGCAAGCAATTTGCACCTAGGGATACCTGTACCTAGATACCTGGTAACCGAGATACCTTGAGTGCTTGCAGATGGTGGACGGTGATGAGATCTCTCTTCGTAATCCCACATCTCTTTACCGACGCGGGTACAAAGCAAATCAAGATTCCCTTGAATCCCTTCATTCCCTTCAATCCCTTATTTCCTAGCGCACAATGAGGAGTCCAGGGTGCTTTTGAGCGCAATTCTCCCCTGGCAACACGGTTTTCATCGCGCCTTAGGTGGCCGGGAAAATTGTGGTGGGATGGATACAAAAGAAATAAACATACATATAATCCAAACAATCCTCTACCCCTATGGGTACCTACCATATTTGAGAATAATACCTTCTGACCTGGGATTATATGATTCATTGTATCTAGTGTGGAATATTCGAGCACACAAAAGTGTTCAAAATACCAGGTAAACCTGAGAGAAGGGAATTAACATGTCGTTGTTCGATAAGTTATTCACTCAGACCGATGCTCAAGTGGAAACCGCTGCTGCAAAACCTCTTATTGAAGCCAAAGCTCAAGCTGCTAAAGAGGAAGGCAAAGCTACAGCCAAACGTGCTGCTGCTGATGCCAATGCTGCAATAGTATCCAATGTAACCGATAACTTTCTCAAGGTTATCGAGGCATCTGGTAACAACGGTTTCAACAGCTTCGAGGATTATCTCGGAGGTCTTGAACTGTTCGCTGAGGCTGTCGCCAAGGTCGCTAAGGTCGCTGCATCTTAGTGGCCTTTGGCCCATTTTTCCCTTGTTGTCCGATGCGATCGAGCGAGCAATTGCGAGTCTCTGCTTGTCACTGCGTAACGAGACAACGCTATTCCATTACTTGAATTAACCCATCAACCAGTGCTCAACACGAGCATTGATTGCTGTGTTAACGAGAGAAAGGAACAGCAATGTCTAATGGTTATGTATCTTATGTGGCAAGACTCGTCGATATCATTCATCTCAGTCCGACTACTTGTGCTTTTGACGTTGAAGAACGCAACGATCGTTGTGCAATCAGCATCAAAGCCAATCAGTCGCTTGAGATCGAATATCTCGACCGAGACGGAGTGCGAAATACATCTAAGATCTGTGCGATCAATGATGCATGTCCACTCGGCTGTGAAGGCAGACAAGGTTGCGTGTATGTAAGCACGCTCAACTCTGTCTATGTCTTCGACATCGACGAAGGCAAGTACGATCACCATGAGATCGCTGCTTGCCTAAACAATGACTGGCAAGTGCAAAAGAGCATGCTCAAGGCTCTTGAAGCATTTGCTGCAGCATTCGCATAGGCAACCAAACCTTCCGGTGTATAGGTTAACCGGAAACATGTGGGCTTTGGCAGCATGTATAAACAAAAGCCAAAGACCTTCTCGGTAATGAGACGATGAGGATAACCTTGGAACATCATCGTTAAATAAAAAAGTACAAGGCTGTTTTGGTAGCTTCAGATTAAAAAGCTACCGCTGATCTCTAATGGGAGCTAGGTTCGCTTAGCTCCCAGCATTCCTGGATTTCTTTTTGCTTTAGTTTTCTTTGGAAGGAACCTAGCAATGAATATCGTTGGTATCTCGCTGCGATGTGTCGTCACTGATTCAAACCCCATCGCGTAAGGACATCGAGACTAAGCAGCTTAGCATAACGAAGCAGCGGCGAAGCTAAGACGCCAGTGTAATATTCTATCGAAGCATCCAGCCAGCAGGATTCAGGAATCTTTATCCTTCTCTCGCCTGAATCCTGTTAGCTGGATTTGCTTTACTAATTTACCCGACACAACCAGCAAAGGAGGTCATTACCATGACGTATTTAGGAGAGACGATCATCAACGGAACATTGTTCTCGATGTTCCTAACGGCAGACGGACGCATCATCCACTTGCCGTAAACAACTAACACGAAGCGGGAGCTAGGGGCTTTGCCTCCTAGCTCCTAGCTTCCCGCATTCAATTGTTCAAGGAGGTTTAGCATGTATGTATTTATGGGAATCATAGCATTGTTGGGAATGTTATGTGGTTCTCTCATTTCCTACATGGGGTTCGACGACGGCAAGTTGCCGAAGTTCTTTTTTGGTGTCGTACTCTTCGTTGTATCTGGTTTAGTTGTAATCATCCACTAGCGTAAGGAGGCAATCATGGATGAGAAAATTATCGACAGGAACAAAGTAATCAAAGGCGCCAGGAGATATCTCAACCTCTATGGCTATGACGTGCTAGGAGAAACCAGCAATGGTTTTCTGGTATGTCAGAACGAGGATGACTTGGTCCTCGTGAATGTATGCTGGGCATGCAATGCATCCGAGTTCCCGGAGTCTGACGTAGAAACATTGCGTCATGATTTCGAAGAAGCCATGTTTGAATGGGTACAAAAGTACCCTGACGATGCAGACTACAAGGTAAGCTGCGACGAAGTGCAGTTCAATATCATTCGCAATGATCGAGCATTGGTACGTCATTGCGTCAATGCTATCGATAGGAGTTGGTTCTAGTGAGCAAACGCAAACCGTATCAACATACACCCGCACATGTGAGGCGCCTGCGTTCCCAGAAGAACCAGGCGCTTCCCATTATAAACGCCATGATCGCAGCCTTCGACAACGAGGACTACGATCAGGCGTACCGCCTGCAGAAGGAAGCACAGCATTCGCTCGCTATCTTCTGGGCCAGCTTTAACAAATATAGAGGCTGGCAGGAGAACGGTATCAAGGAGGAGGTATGGATGCAGTAAAACCATGCCTCGGTAGTTACGAAAATGTGCAGGGCAAGTGCAGTGGATGCTCGCTTGCCCTGCTTTGCATTGACATAACGATAGCTGCCGATGCACATTATGACTCCCTCGCAAATCGGAAGAGGGAGATAGAGGAAATGGAAGCCGATAGCAATTGGAGGTACAGCTAATGGCAAGCAAGAGGATCTGCTACATGAAGGGATGTCACAGGCCAGGTGTCGGTGACCTTAACCTGAGCTACATGGATTACCATTACGACAAAGAGGCGAAGCGCACCAACAAGAAAGTACAGCGGGCAGGTCACATGATCCTATGCAGCAAGCATTTCAAAGACATGCTGAAGTTCTTCGCGAACTACAATGGAATAGTGAAGGGATCCAAAGCATTCGAGGATCTGGTAGACGATGACGACGACGAATAACCGTGGCCGCAACGGTCGCCAGAATCCCTGTAGCATTTGCGGAGAGCCGCTAGTACCTGACGAATGCTACGACTTGATACTCACACGCCGCATGCCTAAAGCCAACAGGCAGGGCAGGCGTGGGTATGCCAAGGTACCGAAGTACCTGCCACCTAAACGCATGTGCGTGGAGCACCTGTACTTCTGTGACAACTGCGTGGGCAAGGCAATCGATTGGATGAAGGAGGTATCTAGTGACTAAATTATCAACTGCAATGGTCCGACCTATCTTGGAAACCATGTACCCGCATCGCCGCGAGATGGTACCATGTTTCATAGGCGCACCTGGTATCGGCAAGACGCAGGGTATCTACGAGTTCGCCGAGGAGATAGGAGTGAACGTTGTCACGTATATCCTGTCTAATACTGTACCTTCGGAGGTCAGTGGAATTAGGATGCCGGATCAGGAAAGCAAGAAACTGGAAGTCTTCGATGATAGTCGTATGGCTTCCCTGAAGGACGGAGACATCTTATTCTTCGACGAGATACTGGAAGCTCCTCCGATGCTCTGGTCTGCATGCCTGACCCTGATCCAGGATAGGATCATGGCGTCTGGTCGCAAGCTGCCAGATGTATTCATCGTGGCCGCGAGCAACCAGGTCGCAGGTCCGGGCATCATACCTGCGAGCACGAGGGACAGGTTCCAGTTCATCGAGTTGAAGTTCGATCCAGATCATTGGTGTAATTGGTTTAAAGATAAGTATGGTATTCGTCCTCGGGTTGACCTATGCAATCTCATTAAGGAAGATAGCGACCAGTACAATATCCTGACTCCGAGGCGCGTAACCAAGTTGTATGAATGGCTCAAAGATCCAAAAGACAGGGCAACTAAGATCGAGATAGTCAATGCCATGTTCGATGCAAATATCACTGAACTCATTATGGAAATGGTAAACGCCGTGCGCACGCCTCAACGGCAGATCAAGGATGCATTGGACAACAACACGACAGTCAACACGAACAACTTCGACAACATGAGCTTCAAGGACATCATGGAATACCTGCAATCACTGCCCGAATGGAGGGACATCCAGGATACTCTGTCTCATATACAATTCGAGGAGGCTAGAAAAGAAGACATCCCATACTAAGGAGGTAACATGTACCAACTGAAGATAGGCACGATACCTCTGCCGAAGCTATACGTTTGCGAGCCAAACGAATCAGCTAAGTGTAGGCAGCTAGGCGTGCCGTACATCATCAAGCCGAGGACATGGACTGACGAGAAGCTGGTGAAAGCCGTGCTCTGGCGCACTCTTCACAAGAAGTTTCCGCATATCAAGTGGACTAGTATCCTTGGTTCCATGCAGGGGTATGGCAGAGTGAAGATCAACGTGCCGCATGTCGTGCAAGATGAACCGGTGAAAGCCAGGCAAGTTGAAGTTGAAGCCAAGTACAGGGAGAACCCTGGTATCGATGCACATGGCAAGACGGGCCCTGACATGGAAGTTACCAAGGATGCAGAGTACCGCACTACAGGCGGCGGCTTCGAGGAAGACGACAAGCTCGACTTCAACGACAGCACGCACGTCGAATGGGAACAGCAGAGCATCGACCAGTACATCGGTGACCTTGGTTACTACGTGGACATCGAACAGTTGCAGGCATTGAAGCTATTGCCCCAGTTCCTCGACGACATAGCCAACGCAATCAAGTTGAACCTGATGAACGCAGCTTGGTGCGATGGCTACAACAAGAAGCTCGGTTGCAACCTAGGCTACTGGCAAGGCACCGACCAGGCACCCAACCTGATCATCCTAGATGTCTCGGGGTCCATTCCGTCAGGTGTTGCCGGTACCATGGTCAGCCTCATCGACACGCTCAGGCACCAGGCCAACGCCGACTTGATAATCACAGGTTGGAGAAGCGAGTTCTTCCCTGCGAATAGCGAGCTTCCAGATCCAGATAAGCTCAGTTACATGATCGGTGGTTGCAACGAGCGCACGCAGTTCTATGCAATTCTGAGAAAGCATGTACTCGGCAAGCACTGGGGCAACGTGATTATCTTCGGTGACCAGGATGCACCGAGTGCTAGCCGGTTCGACGATAAGCGCTACAGGCTCAAAGGCAAACAGGATCCAACTAAGTTCATCGAGGACAACGAGATGCAGTCAACCGAGATCGACCGCATCATGGCGTTCCATACCTATGCAACCAAGGTACCCGGCTATGGACTCTGGGCGCAGCAAGCTGCACCTAAAGCCGAGGTCGTATACAACAATAACTGGGTCGATAGCATGTACGAATAAGGAGGAAATATGATAGAAGTCCCTGATGGATCTATCTATTTCTGGATGTACGAACAGGGACTCAAGCACGTCAACCTCACGGACGTTGAGTTTGCAGTGCTGCAAGCTGGCAAACATGTGCGAGACAAGGACCGGGAGAACTATTGGAACGGTTACTTCCGGTCCGACTTGTACCACGGCAAAGGCAACGAGGATATCTTCCTGCTCACCAGGCAGAAGGAAAGAGTCCTCGGCAATGCGAGCCAGGAGTTCTTCAGCACTGCATACTACGATTACCCTGATCATCCATACGGTAACAGCAAACCGGAGATAGGCAACCGCTGGGTACCATGCAACAAGGACAACAAGCCCATGATCAAATGGTCTAAAGGTTGCATGACGATAGCGGATGCCATTGCGTACAAGGACCAGATATACCTGGCGGAAAATTTAAAAGGCACGCGGTTCATAGTCATCGATTGCGATGGCGACCATGGCAATGAGCTTGACTTGGAAACGATGTACTTTTTGAACAGATGGAGACAGGAGACTCATTGCCTGGTGAAACCGGGAGCAGAGTTCCAAGGCGTGCCGGTGTCATTCCATCTCACGTTCAAGGTGGACAAGATAATACCGACGATGCACTTCCCATATGCCCACATAGATATCGTGGGCAACAGGAGAAACAGCCTGCGGTACTGGAAGAACAAGCAATGGAACCACATCGAACCAGACGAGATGACATGGCAGAGATGGCAGGAACTACAGGAGTACGTAAAGTACAGGAAGGAGAAGGCGAATGCCTAGTGGGATGAGCTTGCTCGACATGCTGACCAGCGCGGCAGCTAAGCAAACACTGACCAAGCAGGAGTTCGGCCGCATCATGCACGATCCCGATGCAACTGAGGCCGAGATCCAAGAAGCATTGAAAATGCTACAAGAGGCAGATGGCTACGAGAACCTGGCTGATTGAGGAGAGATCTGCCGGATCCAAGTTCTAAATCCAGAGAGAACTTGGATACATGCACGGCATCATGGAATCACGTATACGTTTTCTATAAGCAAAGGACACAAGCCACCAACTCCCGAGGGAATAGTCAACTACATATCAAGGGAACTCGAACTTAACAAGATAACGGAGGTACTATGAGCCTGACATCTGACATCAAGGACACTATCGAATTGCTCAAGCAGACCGACATCAACGGATGCATCACCGGATCCAGCATGCTCAATTGCAACTTCGACCATTGGGACAGCCATCCCGATATCGACCTGTTCGTGTACACCGAACCGCAGTTGCAGTATGCAGCGAACATGCTAATGTTCAAGTACGGCTTCGAGCCTCTGTCTCCCGGTGAGGAATGGAAGCTCGGGCGTGTACAGAACAAGGGCATGCAGCGCAATGCATACCTGTCAACCGTGAAGCTGAAGCGCGGCGATGTGATCGTCAACATCACTTACAAGCAGTACAAGAACAACATCTTCGCCGTGCTGTCCAGCTTCGACATGTCCATCATCATGGTCGGCTACGATATCCGCAAGCATGTGATGCTAGATCTCAGATGCGGATGGGGTCAAATGGTACCGGAGGATCCGGACAACCGCTGGTCGCCGGATATCAACACGGCATACCCGAATCCGCTGCGTGACCAGGATGTGGACATGTACGGTGCAGAGATGTGGATTCGCCAGTTCGATCGTGTGATTAAGTATTGGAACCGTGGGTTCGATACTCGCCCGATGGCGAAGTTCTACATCAGACTGATTAACGAAGTGATCGAGAAAGGACAGCTGTTCCAGACTGACAAGAGCACTGCGGCTTATCAGGGATTCGTGACTACCTACGAACCCTTGAGGGATAAGATGGTACAATGGTTGAACGATAAGGAGGATTGCTAAATGACATGGACTAAAGAAGAACTCAAAGATATCTTGCAGCACGACTTCATCGAGAACCCTAAAGCGTTTGCAAGCGGTAGGCGCAACGATGACATGGTGGATTCCATGTGCATCTGCTTCGCACTCGATGAAGAGTGGACGGAAATGTATGCGAAGCATTGCAACAACTTCCCAGAACATGACGGTAGATACTACGATCTCTATGTCCGGGAACATTACGAGCGCGTAAAGAATTGGCTTGATGCCAAGGAAGATATGGATAGTTATAACCGTGGTGAAGATCACATCATGGTATATGCAATCAACTACTAGAAAGGAATGAACATGAGTATGTTCGATCTCAAGGGTGGAAGCACTGGTAATAGCTGGAACTATCATAGCAAGGATAAGCAGGGATTCGCGGAGATGATCGAGGGTACTGTCGTTGAAATCTCCAACCCCCAATCCATCAACTACGCTACCAAGAAGCCGGAGACTTGGCCTGATGGAAATCCGAAGCGCAATCTGCGCATGACGCTCCGCGGACGTAGCGGACAGGAGCTCAACTGGACGTTCAGCCCGAAGTCCAATGCAGCCAACGCATGCCTGCTCGCCTTGGATCCACAAGGTACCAGGGAGCAGGTGTCCATCGAGGAAATGCTCGGCAAGTTCGTCCGCGTGCAGACGCAGGACGGCGTGTACAACCAGGCGCATCCGCGTCCCTGGTGGGTCACGATCCTCGGTGACGGAGAGGCCAACATGGTACGGGGACTTGTGGATCTAAGCCAGCCTCAGAACCAGATGCCCGGCATGCCTGCGCCTCAGCCTGCTCCGGTGCAGCAGACTCCTCCGCCTCCGGTAGCTCAGCAGCCTATGCCTCAGCAGCAGGCTCCTGCACCTACGGCAATGCAGCAGGCACAGCAGCAGGCAGCAGCAGCTATGGGGTTTCAAGCGCCTCAGCAGGTTAATGCAGCTCCGGTGAATCAGGTGCCTGTGGAATCCTATGATATGGGTAATGCTTATTATGACGAAGCAATCCCGTTCTGATCTGGTGTAATGTACGGTAACTGGAGGGCCGGGTTGCTCGGCCCTCTATACGATAGGGAAAAATAAAATCGAAAGGACACACAACATGGCAAAGCTTATCAAGAAATCCAAGTGCACGTTCGAGCAGGGCATCATCGTCAAGAAGGACGAGCAAGTTGGCTTGCCTCCCGTCGTATGGATGCAGCTCGACAAGTTGGAGCTAATCATCGAACAGTTCAACTACCTGCGCAAGCAGCCTCGTTACCAGGCAGGCCCGAGCCTCAAGGGATTCGAGCGCATGGAATGCAAGGATACTAAGCGCCCATATGTCGAGGCCCCCGAGTCTCCGGTAACCGACCGCCGTGTAGCCGAGGCTATGAAGTTCATGGAGGAAACCGACGAACTCAATAAAGCTAAGGAGATCAACGAAGCTATCGATGAATACGGCGAGCTGATCGACTGGTGCATGGCCGACAAGTTCATCGAGGGAACTTGCTACAATAAGATCAACACGCCGATTCTCGGCGATCCACTGACTTTGTCTGCCGAGGATATCCGCGACTTCATTCAGCTTGTTGTGGAGAACCCTATCTACATGGCGGAGGAATAAGATGACGCGGCGCTGGTATCATGAGGTCAGCGCCGAATGGTTGAAGGCTAGGCAGACCGTGCTAACCGCTACCGACATAGCCAGTCTGCAAGCCGAATACAAAAGGTACCTGAAAGCAGGAAGCCCGAACAAGTTGATGCCGGGCTTCGCTGCCTTATGGTGCCAGAAACATTCGGACACGTACCTCGACACGGGTAGCGTTGAGGCTGCGGCACGAGGACATGCGATGGAACCATGGGCTGTGGATTCATGGAACCAGCAGGCGATACCCACGTTCTACCATTGGGATGACTGCATCCTATGTGCAGACGAACTAGGGTTCAGTCCCGATGCCATGACGATACCGCAGTTCACTACAACTTCCAGAATGGAAGTGACGATGGATGGCAAGTTCATCGTGGATGATACAGGTATCAGACAGGATGCTCCTAATGAGATCATGGAGATCAAATGCTACGAGCCAGCTCAGCATATGAAGGCTATTATCGAGGATCGTATGGAGCACAAGGAACTTATGCAAATAGCTATGTCCTTCGCCGTACTTTCAAATCTCGAAACGGCGAGGCTTACCTGGTTCTGCCCTGGCGCGCCCGTGTCTATGTTCACAGAGAAATATACAAGAGATGACCTGCATGACCAGATTCAATTGATCATGGATATAGCTGATCTCTATATGAAGCAAGCAGACAAGTGCACTGAGTTCATGATGAACTCGAATAGCCTTGAAGCGAAGTGCACGGAGGAACAAGTATACATGGACTACATTGCCGAACAAGGCAAGGATAATGTGTTCATGTTGAAATGAGGTGACAATGGAAAATAATGCAATTACCCCGCAGATGGTAAATGAGATCAAAGGCATACCACCTGAGGATATAGCGAAACTCAGCGAGGATGTAATCGAAGCGACCAAGGTTACCAACAGGGCCACAGAGGAACTAAAGCATCTGAGCAATTGCTTGGCAGATTTCGCGCAGACGCATGACGAGTACCAGAAGAAGGCAAGCCAAGTCAGGAACCAAATGAGATATCTATCAAGTCATATGTAATCGGTAAACTGAGAAGCCCCGGTGGATAGGAGACACCGGGGCTTCTCGCAAGCAGACGGTCCGGACAGGAGGAACCGATATGCAAATTGTAATCAAAGACAAGACAACTGGCAAGGAGTTCATGATCAAAGGACACAGCATGGACTTCGAGATCTTCCAGAGGTCCAAGGGTAAAGTTGTAGACGGCGTGCTCAAAGGTAAAGGTGAATGGATATCTTGTCGCAACTATCCAACGACTCTTCCGAGCGCCGTGTACAAATGCATCCACTGGTGCCTGGCTGACGAAAAAGACCAGGAAGCTGTAGAAGTCGAGGCAGACAAGGCACGCATAAAACTCGGCAAGATCTTGAAGGACAGGGTGGATCAAATCGTCGTGGAGGTAAATGCATGGATATAATAGATGAATTGCGGGAGGCGGTGAAGCGATGAGTGGAGAGATGACACGCGCCGACCATGCGCACGACATAGCCAAATCTGCCTATGATGCAGCGATGACGGAGCTTTCCAAGGCTGGTGACATGGGAATCATGCTTGCTGCAACCATCAAGTGCGGTTCGTGGTTAATTGGCGAGTACAACGCGGCGGTGATTCTTCAGGATGGCGAGTCGGCTCGCAGGTACGTTATCGAAAAGGCGGCGAAGCGATGAGCATGTTGAGTTTGCAAGCTGACAGCCTGCGCAAGTACGCTGAGAGGTTGCGCCAACTCGCGAACGGGGCTGTGAACCAGGGATTCCCCGCTCGGCAAGACCTGTTCGAGAGCGTCGCTGAGATGCGCGAAGCCGCCGACACCATCGAGAGCCTGCGAGACTCGCTTAACGAAGTAGCTGACAAGTGGGCAAGCGAGAAGATAAAAGCCGAGGACTATGCACGAGAAAACATGATGCTCAAAGCAAACAACGGCTCACGATGGTTTGAGCTGTTCGGTTCGCCAGAGAGGGCGGCACAGACGTTATCGAAAATATCATGTGATGGATTCTGCGATAGCTGTGCACTTTACGGCGCTCATTGCGATTATGACGGAACCGCACAACTCGAATGGCTGAAAAATAATATAGGATAAATTTTTATAGAAGTAAGGAAAGTTCAATGTATGTTTACATTATTGAACAAGACACTCTCGATTGCGAGGGTCGCTCTATCGAGAGTCGTAAACTTTATTATGCTAGCAGCAGGGATGCAGCTTCAAGACTCATTGCCGAATTGGATAAGAAAGTTGATTCATGGACGAATCCGGCAAAGCTAATTGGCAAAGAAAAAGTATTTGAATAATCGAAAACTAAAAGGAGATGGCTAATGACTAATCTTGTATTAACTAATCCTAAACGCGAAGCTCCTTGGATCGGCATTGGCACCAGCGGTCAGTGGACCGATTACCGTGAAGCCCTGCATGACAGTCAGCTTGACTTCACGGTGGTAGCCAAGGAAGCCAAGGTTGAGATCGAGGATCCGATATATCCATCGATCGTCAGCTACGATACTGTACCTGGCGTGCAGGTGAACCTGCGCGAACATGACAACAGGATCCTCGGATGCGTGTCATCCCAGTACGGTATCGTGCAGAACATGCAGGCATTCAGCTTGCTAGAACCGTTCACCGATGCCGGTGGAATCATCACGAATGCAGGCATGACGGAGCAAGGACTCGTGTTCATGGTGCTCCGCATGCGTAAGCAAATGCTCGAAGGCGATGACTGGGACTTCGACGTGATGTGCACCAACAGCTTCAATGGCATGTTCCCTTGCGCGTTGATGATGGTGCCTACCAGGATCATATGCCAAAACATGTACCGTAAGCTGATGGGTGGTAACACCGATAGCCTGCTGCATGTGCGCCATGGCAGCATGGCTAAGCAGAGGCTCGAAGCAGCCAGCACCGCCACGGGCAACGTGATGAACTACATCTCGGCATTCGGTGCAACCCTCGGCATGGCTCGCAGCAAGCGGGTTGGCATGTACGATCTCAAGCAGACCTTGGTGCCTATGCTGTTCCCGTATCCGAAACCTGGTGGTACAAGGGAACAGACATCCAGGGAGCGCATTGACAAGATGCGTGAAGAATTCATAGACGTTTACTATGATGCACCGGATAACCAGAAGTTCCACAATACTGGTCTTGGATTCATCAACGCATACTATGATTACCTGAGTCACAGGGATCCTGCGAAGTGCATGCCCGGTGACTGGAATCACCGCAGGCTCAGCGGATTGGTATCCGGCAACGACGTTAAGACCAAGGTGATTAAGGAGGCTATGTAACATGGCAATCAAGGAAGCCAAGCTGGAAGAACTTGCACGACCAATCGAACTAGTTCGCAGGGATTTCAAGGAATTCGATGAATCAGATTTCGATGTCGTCCGGCTCGAAGGATACGATCACTATAACATGCAATCCGTGCGAACCGCAGCTATCAAGGTGATGCACGAATACGAGGACCGTATCAAGTTCTTCTGCCGCAACGGTAATATGTATCTTGTTAAAGAATAACCTTGGAATCATCGACCACACTCCTTCGGGGGTGTGGTCTTTTTTTTATCCTCATGTTGTGGTAGGCTTGTCATCATGTTGTAGTCATATCAAAGAAAGGATATCTTATGGCATACCGTAACAAGGAGGCCTGCATCCAGGAGGCTGATCGACTAGGTATCGATATCTCCGGGATGGACTGGCCGACATTGCAGCGAACCGTTAGCAACGCATTGAAGGCAGAAGAGCTCGGCATCAATGTGACCAAGGATAATATTGATCTTATCAAAGATGTTCGCGAGGCTGTCCATGAAGCCGTGGACGAGAAGGAAGCAGAGAAACCCGTCAAGCGGATCAACGATCCCCTGCTTCCTTATATGGATAAGACGATTCTCATGGCACCAGAGCTTGCGCCCGAGCGATACCGGCTCGTCAAGTACGACGAGGACCTTGGCCCCGAGCTTGAGGTAGTCGAGCGCACCTTCGATATTAATCGCGAAACTGACCAGGTATACGATGTATCCGGCGGAGAGGTATCCCATGAGAACCAGATTGATACATATCATGATTACACGACGGGGACTTATCGTATCAAGGAACGTAGCGAGCGAAGGGTCAAGGGCATGGCGTCGGTACCTAAAGAGAATCCAATGCTTTCCTTCCGACCCGGTATCGACTGGGCGACAGTGGTCACGTTTAAAGGGAAATCGGGTTATCTTTGGAAACACTTCCGCTATCCGAATGTTTCCGACTTGCTCAAGCAGGCAGGCGATCAGTATTATCAAAAGTACCGTAAGCTATTTAAAGATCAACCTAATGTATGGTACGCCTGCGGACATCTGGTCTGCGACCCATACTTGGTGCATCAGGTACTCCAAGAGATCGAAGAGGACGCCAAGGATCGCGCTGTCAAACGCAAGGCGATGAACAAGCATCTCGGAATCGAGGATGCATCATGGTAGATAAGGAACTGGTTATCCAGGCTTTCTTCCGCGACGAGGCATTCGAGCAAACCTGGATAGACATGAAGCAGATGTACAACAACCTCGGCTTCCAAGATCCGATCACCGACGAGATGATGATCGCCGAGTTCAAGTACATCGCTCAACAACTCCGTAAATACAAGTTCAGCAAGCAGGACCAGATCCTCGATTGCGATTCATACGAGGAGATGGCAGATGTGGTAGAGCATCTTATAGGCAAGGCACCCGAGTACGGTGATAACCGCAAGGAGATCGTGTACAACTTCATGCGGGATCACTGGCTCATCAATATGTTCAACGCCTTGGTGCAGATAGCCGAGATGCAAGGTAACGAGGAGGACGAGGATGAGTAATGAGCAAACTCCTATGGAAGATCAGAATCCATTGGCTCAAACTGATGCAGCAACTACGCCGATTGATCTGGCTTCGGCGTTCAAGATGCTTAACCAGGCTAACCGAGAAGCAGCTCAAAGCGATGTGGGAGGCGAAGGGAATCTGGAAGACAACGGATCCATCGAGCAAGATGTATCTAATGGATCCAATCAGTCCGTTGATGATGGTGAAAATGGAAGCTCCTTTGAATCTAGCGCCGACGGAGGAGACAATGATTATGATGGAGGATCTTCAGATAGCATCGAGGCAATTGACTTCAATGCTTACAAGCAAGACCTCCTGAGAAACATTCAGCGCAATGCTGCTTCCGAGGTTCGCAGGGAATTCAATGAGCAGAACATCGGTTACTATTCCGCTGCCGAGCTAACCGTGCGAGACGAGCAGACCGGGCAAGTAAGGTTCCGCAATCCCGATGTGCAGGATGAGCGGGATCCTAATTACTATTTCAAGTCCCGCTCCGAGATGCAGCAGTTCATCCAGGCATGGAACCAGGGAGTTGACTTCGAGTTTCGCAAAGCCGTTAACGAGAAGCAACGTGACCTGATGAACCAGGCTGCACCGACTGCCAGGCTCATGGATTTCTATCCGAAGTGGCAGGCCATGGACGATAACACCAAGGCCATCTTCGACGAATTACTCGAAGGCCATGAGATCCGGGATACCAACGGCAAGGAGATCGGCTACAACGTTAATCTCGATGCCGTAGCTGCACAGGCTTCCAAGATTGCCAAGCGCTTCCAAAGCCAGCCTCAGCAAACTCAACAGGCAGAAGCGCAGGTATCAGCAAGCCAGGGTAGCAGCGGGCCAGCTCTCGATATGAAGACCGGTAATGGCAATTCTCAGGATGAGAAGGAACCAACGAGCATCGGAGAAGCATTGAAGATGTTAGACAAGAAGAACAAGGGAGGAAAGTAACATGGCACGCAAATCAGCAGCACAGGTAAAGACAATTAATACCAGGAAGAACTTCAAGCAACCGGAGCTTCCGCCGATTGAAGAGACGTTTGGTAACATCAAGCAGGTCATGATCAACACGGCGGAAGTGCAGGTCGTGGTAGCAGGGCGAGTGGAAAACCTGATCAATCTGCGAGCCGCTGCCTACAAGTTTTGGGGCAACATGCTCGACTCCGAGATGATCATGCGGGAGCGCATGGAATACTACAAGCAGCTCCAGCAGAAGACCATCGAGGTCTACAAGAATATCCTGGATATCGTGAAGACCTTCGAGCTTGAGGAATTCTGCAAGGAAGACATGAAGGATTACTTTGCAGACCTGATGCCTAAGGCAGACGAGGTTACCAGCGAGAAGGAGCTGTTCGAGGCTGGCCTGGTAGCGGATTGCATCAAGCCTTGGGGCGAGAAGATGAGCCAATTGCATCATCAGATGCTTGACGAAGTCGGTCAACGGAAAGCTATGGAACCAGAGAAACCGGAGGAATAAAATGAAGGCTTACAAGAAACGTATGATCAAGGAATACCAGCAGCTCGACGAGCGAATTGAGAAGCTAAATAAAATTCTTCTCAAGGAAGAAGCAGGCACTCTTGATTTCACACCAACTTGTCCCATGTGGATGCTTCGCGAGCAATACGATGCCATGCTGTCTTATGCGCATATGCTTGAATTGCGAGCAGAAGTTGAAGGAGTTGAATTGTACTAATGACTGTTGAGAGAGTGCGGTTGCCGCTATACTACGAACCATATCCTTACCAGATCGGAGCATGGCAGCGCCGCACCTCCGGCAAGTATCATTACTACTTCAAGCTTTGGGGACGCCAGCTAGGAAAAGATACCGATGACTTGGAGTTTTGCTTGAAGGAAGGATACAATCACTCCGGTTTGCAAATAGCCTACGTCGGCTTGGACAACATCTGGGTCACTAACAATATCTTTAAGAAGTACATAGATGGTCGCACCTTCTGGGAAGATTATCCAAGTGATCTAATCGATCCGAAGGATACCGCCAAAGAAGTGTACATGAAATCAAGGACACCTGGCAAGGCGGATACTCGTATCAAGTTCATCGGATTCCTGAACAATGAAGGCATCATCGGTTCGTCTTATGATCAGTTCTACATATCGGAGGCTAGTCTCTACAGACCCAATGCCTTCGAGTACATTACGCCTATTTGGGAACGCAAGCTCAAGATGACCGGCGATCTGAGTGTCAACTTCAACGGCACGCCTCGTGGCTTGAAGAACGTCTACTACGATCTCCTGCGCACGTATACGGGAATGGACGATCCTGATGATTTCCCTGGTGCGCATGGAGATTGCTATGTGGACAAGATAACGATTGCCGATGCCACCGACAGGCAAGGCAATAAGCTGTACACAAGGGAGGAAATCGATGAGCTGCGCGACAGATACATTCGAGCATATGGTAACGACAATCTCTTCAGACAGGAAAACTTTTGTGACTTTACCGTTGTTAATGCCGGGCTCGTATACCTGGCAATCGAGCAACTGGTACGGGAGAAGCGCTATTGTTCTTATAACCTCGACACACAGAAGCCGGTGTACATTGCTTTCGATATAGCATCCAAAGGCAAGGAATCAGATAGCACTGCTGCCGTGATTTACCAGTACATCAACAACCGGATGATCATATACGATGTATTCGAATCAAGGGGAATCAGCTTGGTGCAGGCTATGGCAGAGATAGCCAAGAAGCCGTACTTCCATTTGATTCGAATGGGCATACTGCCCTGGGATTCCGAGAGGTCTGCATCTTCCATGACGCCAAAGGAGGAAGTGGAGCAGATATATCCCAACATCAATTGGCATAGCTTGGACAAGGAGCGTGTTGACAGAGGCATCCAATTAGTCAGGGAGCAGATACCGAACATGATAATCAATTCGGATAACTGCGACTGGCTGATGGAATGCTTCAACAACTACGAGTACAAGCGCCTCAGCAAATCGGATGACTGGGCACCGAAGCCCATGCATAACAAGTATTCTCATATGATGGATGCTACTAGATATGCTGTTATGGGCATCAAGGAGATACAATATCTTGGGCTTAATTCGGATGGCAGCATGCCGATAGATTGGGATCAGAGCTATGACGATTCGTATTCGGAGGAATCGAACGATAGCTGGATCCCTGCTACCTACAGACGGAAGGAGAAGAAGACCGATGGCGGGGTTTACTACTACGGATGATGGCGACTGGGTATTCAGCTTCGACGACACTCCTGAGATACCGGACTTGCCGGTGCATGATCCGCTAGATCCTCAAGGTCCTGTGACACCGGGTTACCTGGAAGGTCCTGGTAAATGGGAGAACTATTCGGACACGGTTATTTACGAGCTGGAATCCTTGCTGAGGAAATGGTTGGAAGTGAAGGTGAATACAGATGAATGGAAGAAAGACACGCGAGGTTACTACCGGCGCTTCACATGCGGAATGGTGTACGAGTGTCTATACGGTCATCCAGCTGATTCGAGATCGAAAGAAGATCAAACAAAGCTAAGACGGTTGCCTAAGCTCCTTGCATATTACAGCAGCCGTATACAGAAAGAAGGAGCTATTCGAGGCAAGAAGCTCACCAAGAAGATATACACGATCTCGCCTAAGCTTTACAAGAATCGACCGCCGTATAATCTGAGGCTAAGAATCGAATGGTTAGCAGAACGTGGCGAGCTTCCAACTTGGCACAATATGAGATTGCCGAAGGATGACCTAAAAGCAGGGCAGGCGAGAAACCCTAGAACGAACGAGAACATGAGGTTGAGACGTGAGCGAGCGAGACAAGCATACTACGACAGATACAACAAACGTAAGCATAGTTCAGAGTCATCGTAGCTACGATACTACACTCGACAACTACCTCGCGGAAACCTGCCTCATGAAGACCATGGGCGATGTAGTCAGGTCTAGGGAAATCGCAACCAACGCCAAGCAGTACACCGTGGCATGCATGGTCTTCAATGCTGTGTTCGAGATGGATGTGGGTCTCATTCGAACCATAGCCCTGAGAATCGACGGCACGGTACCTGAGGAAGATAAGCGCGATGGATATGCAAATATCATCGGCGCAGCCCTGGAAGATGTGTTATCCTATGAGCAAGCACAGCAGTTACAAGTCGTACCCAGTGACCCCCCCGTAATAGCTATGGCGAAGGCTCTGGTGTACGTGGGTACCCAGCCTTGCGGATCCAATTACGCGAAACGCAAGGAACGCAACCTGGCAGCCCAGATGATCCTCGAACGCTGTGGTGGTAGGAAGGTGCAACCTACAAGGCTCGAAGCTCAGATAGAATACGTCGAGCCTGAATGGATGCAACTAGGGACAGGCAAGGAGGAAGCGAATGGTAGTGGAGATGAGCATCCACAAGATGCCCGATGACGAAGATCGCCCGGAAGTCAAGCACGCCCGCGAGATCGACAAGCTCAAGGAGCAATGCGATCGATGCAAGCTCAAGAAACCGAACACGCCCACCAAGGATTGCGCGGTTCGCTTGAAGCTCGTGGTCAACGATTCCGAGGTTGGATGGAAGCATAGGAATCTGTTCCTCAATGGAATCAAATGCAAAATGTTCCAGGAGAAATGAGGCTGACATGGAGATAGGAACCGTTCGCACATTTCCAATAACGAATCTTCTAGAACCGGTAGATCAGGCTTTGAAGATAATGGAAGAAGCTGCCGAGGTTTTCGCTGAAGCGCAGAAGCTTGAAAAGAATAATTACAAAGGCGATTTCGGCAAGCTTGTCATGGAATGCTCCGACGTGATTATGGCTACTTGCAATATGCTTCATCTCGTTGGATGCGATAATATCACCCATATCATGAGAGCATGCGAGAAGCGCAACGAAGACCGTGGTCGCTATGATGTTCAAGAATAGCATCCGCAGAGGCCAGGGTATCCTGAACCGTGGCGACCGCTGCCTGTTCCGCAGCATGGAAGCTAGGTACATGGGCAGCTTTAAGAACGAGGACGATGTGCACTGGAACCACATGCTGCTCATGCAATCCGTGATGGCAGGCGAACTGGTGAGCATCGAGGAGTTCATCATGTGCACGACGGATACCAGGCAGATCGTGTGGCTAAGCATTGATATGCCACCAGTAGAAGGACAGATGAAACTATGTTAGCAAGTGGAATCGCTATCGGAATTGCAGTATTCTGCTGTGTTGCCTCATATGCATGCTGCAAGGTATCTGGTGATTGTTCGAGAATCGAGGAAGAAATTGAGCGGGAAATCTTCAAGGGAACGAGGTAAACGTGGAGAACGGTATGTTGCAAAACGCATCCGTGAACGACTCGGAATCGAAGCTCGTCGTGGGGTTCAGTATTCCGGCGGACCAGATTCCCCAGACGTTATCGGATTACCTGGATATCACATCGAAGTTAAAAACGTCAATCGACTTAACCTTGGCAAAGCAATTAAGCAAAGCATTCAAGATTCAGGGAAAGACGAAACGCCTATCGTCATTCACCACAGAGATAGGGAACCATGGTACGTTACCATCGATTTCGAGGACTTCCTGGATATGTACGAGAAGGCGTATCTTAAATAGCAGGTAAAGGGAAGGCCCCCAGGTGTCTAGAACTTGGGGGCCTTTTCCTTTGCGTCCTTCTCCTTCGACTTATCGGCAGGTTCCTTGGGCGACTTCCCTGAGGACCAGGGTTGCGATCCCTGTCGCTCAGAATCCTCAGAGCTTGATGGCTTCATTGTATCAGATTTACGAATATGGCCATTAAACATATTTCTTTCTGTTTCTCCTGGTATAATAGCTTGCAGAGAACTGCGACATTGATTTTGAAAAGAGGAAGCATGAATAAGCACGTTAATAATCGCGGATATACAACGGTCCAAGATGAAGAAGGTATCTATGGAACAATTGATGCATGGGTTCCCGAACATCGATTGGTTATGGCAAAATTTATTGGAGTACCGTTACCCCACAACGCGCATGTACATCATATAAATGGAAACAAATCAGATAACAGAATCGAAAATCTAGCTATTGTAAACAATGCAGGACATAAAGCAATTCATGCATTAAACCCTACAAAGACAATGATTGAGAAAGAATATTATACACCAGAGTTTGTTGGAAAAGAAAAATGGTTGAAAATTCGCTGTCCTCAATGCGGCAAAATTTTTTTCAGACCGGTATCACAAAGCTCATTGAAACTAAACAAGAAAACAGATTGTTGTTCAAGTGTGTGTGCTCAAAAATTAAACAACATAATAGAAAGAAATGGCGTTACTGCTGAAATACAGAACGCCATCGATACGAGTATTATTTGCGAATTTAAAGCCAACGGAAAATTTATGCGCTCTTTTGTTTCTCATCCTCCAAAGGATTTTGAGATAAACGATCAGGGTCTTTATGTTCGAAAGACTTATCATCAATTTGATTAGATTTTTTTTGTTGATTGTCTTTACCTGAATTTTGTTCTTGTGAAATAGTTTTATTTTCCTCTGTTTCACAAGGATCCATGCAATCTATCATTCCGACTCCTAATGCGTTCTTGATAGCATCCATCAAACGGTCACCGCCGGTTGTCGGGGGATTCTTGACAGATCTGGCGCGAATGCCATCCTCTGTCTCAACGATAGTAATGTCAACGGATAGCTCGGCATCCTTGGCGAACGGAGTCCGGCCATATGGATCCAGCCAATCGATCGGCATCACGTTGCTCAACACATCTTGAAAGCCGCACATTAGGAAACCACCGCCCTTCTAAGGTTGTTGTAGTCTTCGATATAGTGATGGATCTCATGATCATCACCGTTCTTATCGTAATAGGTATCCCTAGCATCGAAGCCGTAAGGCGTACCGATTGTATCGGATTGCTGATATACATTAGCATTGAAATGCGTGAGCCTGAAACGAGCCTTGCCTTTGATCCTGATGCGGAAGGATTCAACTAGTTTGTCGATACGTACCCATTCGACATAGCTTCTCCGCTCGCCAGTCTCGCCATTATCATTGCGAACCTGCCAATTGCGGCTCTTAATGTTCAGCTTCTTGGTTATCTTGAACTGGCGACCGTAGTAATCGACGCCTTCAACCAAGATCTCGGCAGGTTCGTCGGGGTTACCTACAAAGTAATCGAACCGGAATTCAAGCTGCTGGACATACCAGAATGCCTGCATGGGTTGCCTGGGGGCGAGCTCGCCGGATTCCACGAGCACCGTAAATTCGGGTACCGTGGCATCCTGCACGCCGGTAACCGGGTACAGACGAACCTCGGTTTCGGTAACGGAACCCAGGCCTTCCTGGAATTCATCGCTGTCGATTGCGAAAATATGCAGGATCTTGTCAGGATCTTGCTCCTGGTTCAACGTCTGGTCATGTGTCCACGTGTACCAGGCTTTCAGGTTCAGGTCGTAGCAGAGGATCACGTTGTCCAGCCCGATAGGATCCTCGGTGGCGTCTTCCGCCTCTTCGCTTAGGGCGATGTATATCACATCATTGATGCATACCATGCGCCCATCGCGCAAGCGCTTGCCAAGGCGCTCGGTGAATATAGGTTCGATGACATCGGAAACCTTTTGGTTCTTCATCTGGGAATTGTATTCCATAGCCATCGTGGTGAGCATGAGGCCGTAGCGGTTGAGGGAGTACAGACCATCGGTATACACGCCGTAACCCCAGCGGCTATTGCAACCCACAACATTGGAAACTTCCTCATACATATAGCTCTTGTAAGCTACCTCGTTGGTAAGCGTGAGGTTGGTTTCCACGAGATTGAATCTCTTGATCTTCGTGGTATTGTTATTACCACACATAATCGTAACAATGTTGGCACCGCTGACCGTCTTCCATTTAGCAGTACCCTTGATATCGTAACCTGAACCAGGCTCGATATCCACCCAGGCACCACCGAGACCACGGGCTACCGAGAACTCGGCTCCTGGGTTACCGCCGATCCATAAGCGATACGGCTTACTCGGCATGCCCCAGTAGTACATACGGGAATCATGGCAATTGAAATGCGTGGCATCAGGACCATGGGTTGTATTGTCCGTAGGCACCATGAGCTGCGCTGTAAGCCATTGGGTGATGTCGGTCATGTTGCCGTACCAGTTGTATTTCCAGCGAGCTGACGCAGATGTGGATGTAACTTGTGACAGGTTGACATCCACATGACCAATGAAAACCCAATCTATATTTTCGTTATCTCTTGCATAGAGATCGACGCCGGTAATCGAAAGAACGTCAAGCAAGTTTTCATTAACTGATGGAGAGATGATCATATATCTTGCGGTAGTCCACAGAGCAGGCGAGTATTCCACATACATCGTAGTGGTCATGGGATCGGTATGCGTGAGCGTGGACCCAAGCCTGTTCGTGTAACAGAACTTAACTTCCACGCGAACCGGCGTGCTTTCAGGAGGAGTCTGTCCTTGATGAGTAGCAGGATCCCAAGACTTCATACCTTTAACTGAAATAACTGGGACAGCAGAAGGACGGTTCATCATCTTGGGGGTATCACAAATGATGTTAGTTACTTCTGCTCGGTTATTAAACCAGTCGACCCCCATGAATTTGAGGCTAGGCCGTTCGTCTTCCTGCTCTTTGATTTTTGCAAGTAGCAATAATCCTTCGGGAACGGTAGGTTTGTGATCGCGAGCAGTTGCCACGATATTCTCTTCGAAGAATCCAATCTCGCAAATTTCAACTTGCAGTGGTTGAACACCACTAACGTTGGCATTGAGGATATACCAATGATTAATTGTATTTTCAGATGTGGATATGTTCAGGCTGTGGTAGACAATCATATCGATGAACATATCTGGATTAGCGCTAGGAGAAACAGGATCAGACAAGCGAACTACCTGGAAAACATAATCCTTGTAAATACCGGAGACTCCGGTGAAGGCAATGGAATTATACGATTCCTTGTAATCGTCAATGGTAATCTGCTCTACCGTGCCGTCCATATTCCATTGCGTGAATACAGAATAGTCATCCAGCTTGCCTACAGGAATGCTGTCATACCGAGTCTCGATAGCCTGGGTATCCGTGGTAATCAGGTTATTCTGCACCATGAAGAAGTTATCCGGGAGATCCGTCTGCCGGAACTTGTTCTGCCCAATCTCCAAGGGATTCCAAGTTAGCGGGGCATCTACGAAGTTGACGCCCTGCCAGCCACGGTATGTCATGACTCTAGGCTCAGAAGCTTGTATGGCTTTCTCTGTAGCCGTCTTGCTCGAATTCTTTTTAGCCATGGTTCACCGCCTAGTATACGGATACGTAGCCAGGAGTTTCCCAATCCTGCCAATCAGAATCAGTGGCAGCGGAGTCGTTCTGACGCATCTGCGACATGATTCTCTGCGCATTGTCCTGTAAGCCTGCTACCCTGGCAAGCGCGGGAGGCGAGCCTTCGGCATGCCTGGCTGCGGTAGCCATGACGAGGTAATTGGGATCAGGGATATCCACGAGTATCTTGTCCTCGATCTTGCTGCAAGGCTTCACGAAATCATGGGTTTCCGTGATGCTGTAATTGAAATCGCGGTCGCCGTCTACCGTTGTGCAGGTTTCATCGCAGACATGGATTAGCGGGATCTTGCGTTGCACGTCTATGGTAGCAATAAATTGCTGTTCGAAAGGCGTGAGCGGCCGGTTGAAGGTGATCGTGTCACCCATGCGGATAGCGCGCAACTGGCCTGCAGGGAACGGCTCCTCTGGGAAATGGACAGCACCGTACCCTGTTACCACGCGCTCCTTGTGGTACTGGTTGTCGCCGGAGGATGCCAGAGGTACGTCGATGTAGTTCTTGGTATCCAGCCACATGCCGCTGTAGGGAATGAAGCGACCAGGCAAACCGAAGGATTCATGGTGCATGCCGATCGGCTTCATGAGCTTGATGGAATCATGGTTGAGCGTGCTCACCTTGTAGACCCAGTCGGGTAGCTTCCACTCAGGGATGGTACCGGGAACACTGTGACATGGTCCCAGAATGAGCTTTTCCCTAAGCCAAGTCCAGTCCTCGATGTTCTGCAATTCTTGGAGGATGAGGTTAGCCTCGAACAGGACCTCGCGATACTTGTCATCAGTAGGATCGAATTCCAGGATAACCTTTTCCTGCATGTAGTAAACCTGCTGCACGAAATCATAGGGCTTCATTCCCTTCGAGATCGGCGGGTGCATATCTAGTTGCTCTGCCATGTTAGCCTTCTTAATACCAATGGTTTATGACAGGCTTCATTGTAGCAAAAAGAAGCCACCTGGGCGAACAGGTGGCTACGGCAAGATTGGAGCTAAATATATTCTAGCATAAAAGAATGCAGGGGAACCACGGGGATTCCGCCTGCATTAAACCCTTGCGGGTTCTGAGGTTGGGAGGAGCTTTGCACAAGCCTGGCAAGGCAATTGCATTATACCCTATTTCACCCGGTTCAGCTTGGGATTCTTGCGCTTGGCTGCCGGTGATGCATTGCGGCTGGCGGCCGCCACGATTGCAGCAGCGGACTTCTTGTCGTGCTTGCCGCCTTTCATCACGTTCTTCACTGCTTCCTTGAATGACATGATTACTCCTCCTCCGATCCATGGATGGCTATTGCCTTGTTCGCCCACATGACAGCCTGCTCAAGGTTGGTCTTGGCAAGCGATTTCTCCCGGCTATCCGGACAGCATATGTTTATGAAGTTCTCGAATACCTCGGCAGAGGATACGATGATATCGCTTTGGCTCTTCTGCTTCTCGTTGAACTCATGATGCTTGAACGTGGACATAGTGGGCTTCTTTCGTTTGGTTACACTATACCCGGCGCATGACCGGGAGTGCATGGGGCGAGGGCTGGCGTGTGAGGCCGATGGGAGTTTAGCAGATGATCTGTTTCACATATTCGATTTCTTTCTTAATTGCATACTTTGTGTTGATGACTTCAATCTAAGCTATTGTAACTCCGTACCTTCCAACCGTTAATACAACGTCGGTATCTGTAATGTTTTCAGGTGCAATCGGCACAAACTCAAAAAGACAATTAGTAGCTTTTGAAAAAATGTTGTTCAATGCTCCACCACGTCTTATCTTATCGATGAACAACGTTTCATCATCAGTGAATTTGTGAATTGTTGGTACTTGCACGTAGGCGGATGAATGTTGAATGTTTGCAATGCTCATTTGAAGCTCACTAGAGACATCTGCTAGATAAGTTGCATATTTACCTTGGTAATTGAAAAGTTCTTCATAGTAAATATTAATTCCTACTGCACTTTTTACGAATAAATGCAACCCGTTAGGCCTGATATACTTTTGACTTGCGCAACCAAAACCAACGTAAAGATTTTCAAGTACTTCATTGCGCGAGTTCAACACTATATTATCTTTTGAAGTGTATTCGTATACGCCCGCTGAAGCTCTTTCACCGTGAATCAAAAATGTATGTGTTTCATGCTGGAAACCATAAACGAAGTCAACGGTATTAAAGGAAAAATCCAATACTTTGAACGAATTCAACGTGAATTCAAAAATCGTCCACGGGTTTTGATAATACAGTTCTGCACCATTGAATAGGATCAGATTGTTTTGTATTGTGCCTGCAACATTTCTAAAGCAATACGGATAACCGTCAATTTCATTGTTGTTAAATGTAATACCCGTAACAATATCATTACCGCTAATGTCATGCCCGTTTAGGCAATAGTTAAGACCTGTTAGCATGCCAATCCAAAAATAATTATTTGTGATGACATTATTATCATTAGTGTCGATGCAGATATGCAATCCGAAAAATTTGCAGCCGTGTATTTTACCGTCTGTTTGAATCCACGCGCCCGTTGTTGTGTTTACGAATGGCGTTGTTTTAGCGCTGATAATGAAGTTGCAGTTTCCTATAACAGCACCGGCACCACGGAATTCTACGCCCATGTCGTTGAAATCTTTGAATGTGCAATCAATGCATTCAATTTGGGACAATGTTGAGTAGATATATCTATCAACATTGAAATCACCGTAAAACGAAATTCCAGAAATGACAAAGATATATCTGTTTGCTACATAATCAGGATTAGATCTTGTGATTGTAAGCAATGTATCAGCATGTTCAGTCGTTTTGATAATAGCGCCATTTCCGTTGATTCGTTTTATGTTTTCCGGAATGTCTAGTTCCTCGTTTATGATCCATTGACCATTACCGAAGTCTACTGTGTTGGATACTTCCGCGATTGCGTTGATAATCTCTTGCCAATTTACAGAACTGTCGTTTTCCAGAGCTCCATAATTTCCTACGAATGAAATGCCGAATAACTTTGTAACATCGTTTTTTAGATTTTCTATGCTATCAGTGTTTTCGTTAATCCGCTCATCGAACCTGAGCACTTCCTGTCGATACTGCTCTACCTGCGCATTGTAGTTCCCAGTCTCAGCCCAGAAATCCTCATTGCTGATATCAATGCCCTTAGGTACGAACTGCTTTGACGTGAACGAATTCCCCTCATGCAGAACGATCGTGAGCGGTTCGTAAGTGCGCGTGCTGTTCCATTCTGCCGGATTGGCAAAGGTAGGCATAGCGGTAGTGGTATCGCCGGGATCGCCTTTCGGTCCCTTGCCGATAGCTGACAGGATGGGAAGCTGCATGTGGCAGTTGGGGGCGATGCGACCCATGTACTCGGGTTCTCTCATATCTTCGTATTGCATGGTAGTCTCCTTAAGCTATGTTCCCGGGCAGCACGACTATCATGCCGCGGATAACTTGGTCGATCTTTTCCTTTTCGGCCTTGCCCTGGTATGTGCGGGCAGGCGCATGGATGAACAAGGTGAACCGGTATTCCTTGGGCTTGTCTTTGAAGAACTCCAGGTTAGCCTTGACGCGCATGTAGATCACGTTGGTCTCGTCGGCGTCGAAGGAAGCCGATGCGGTGAGGCCGTCAACGGATTCGTCCATAACCACGTAGGCGTCGGTGTAACCCTCGTAATCTGAGCTGAGGTCGATGGGGTGCGGGTTGTTGAAATCAACATGCTCCCATTCGCCAGCATGCTCGTACAAGGGAATCCCGTCTACAAATTGACAAGATGGATTATGGTAGTTAGGAACAGGGTAACCAAGGTGATCATGATAATTGCTATCATGCGCAGTTACCACGTCAAGATAGTAGCAAGGGAATGCTATATCCAAGATCGCCCCGTTGCGAACTTCGAATCTTGGCAACCGATTCTCCGGTTTCGGAGGCGGCGTGTTGTCTAATCTGTAAGCCATAGTAACTCCTTGTTTCAATTATAGACGACGGAAGGCTGCAAGGTTATCGGAGAATCCACTGTTGGCATTGGTGGCTGTCTGGTAGGTTCCAGCGGATCCACCGATGATATTGCCATCAGCGTGATTCGGGCGAACCATGGAAGCCGTGCGAGCATTGCGTGAAGGTTTGTTCTTCTGCGTGGTCATCTGTTTCTTAAGGGAAGCACTGGGACCAATGGTCGCTTGTTTGAAGTTGACCTTGGGAGACAGGTTCACGTTGGGCAGCGTGTACTTGTCGGTCTTCTTGCCGGTGCTGACTTCCTTGTAACCGGCTTTCTTAAGCAGGTTATCATACTTCTTTGTAGCTGATTTAACCAAGCTGTTAATGGTACTCTGCTTGTTTTTGTCGGTTACGCGGAGCACCTTGCCCAACTGTTTCTGAAGATCCCTGCCGACCTTGCTCGACCTATATGCCCTGACCACGTCGTTATCCCTGGATACCAAGTCATACCTCGGCGTGCCATTAGCGTTCACGCCGACCTGCCTGATACCACCGGACTTGAGCGCCTTGGTGAGCGTATTCAATGCTTTCTTCTCGGAGGCATTGGAAACCTTGGCCTTCGCGCTCTTGGTCGCCTGCTGTATGTTCTTCTTGGAAGCGAGCTCCGGGTTGATGTTGCTAACGCCTGTCCAGTAATTGGAGTACAACTTGGACAACTCATCGTTGTAATCCGATTTCATCTTGGACATCTGGTCTGCATAGTCCGCGCTCAACTGCGAGTAGGTGTCGAGGATCTGCGCGATCTGCTCGTTGTAATCAGCAACCAGGGACGTGTCTGCCTGATACCAGTTCTGGTATGCGGCATCCTCGTTCTGCTTCCAGGTATTGATAAGCTCGGTATCGTTCATGTCATCGACGCGGCCCATGCCTTCACGCAGATCTTGGAGCGCGGAACCGTAGGCGCTGTTGCCCATGCGGTTCCTGAGTGCCATGAGGGTACTCTGCTCCTTCTGCTGGTTAGGCTGCCATTCGATGTTGCGCATGATGTTCGCGCGGTTGATGGTGAGGGCTGCATCGTTTGCCTGGCGCTGGCTGGCAATGTTGTTCAGATTTCTCTTGGCTACATTGCCGAGATCCTTGGCGCGCTGCTTGGTGCTCTTAGTGAAGTCCTTGGCACGCTGCTGAGTATTCTTCGCAAGGTCACCGGCACGCTTGCCGTAGATGTCACCTTGGTTGTTGATCTGCGCCTGGGTTTCCTTTTGCGCCTGGGCAGCAGATTTACCGCCACCGCCACTACCACCGCCGCCACGGGAATAACCGCCGCCACCGCCGCCATAGCCACCGCCTCCGCCACCGCTTGGCGATTGAACCGTTGGAGTCTGATAGAAACCAGTATCACCGGTTTGCGTAGCATTACTCAACCCTCGATCGGCGTTATTATTCTGACCGATGCCAGCCTGATTCTTGGCATAAGTAACTGCTTCAGCCACAGTTCTAACAGGTGATTTAGATTTTTCGGCATCAATGGCTGCTCGATTATTGTTAATCTTCTGATTAACTGTATTTGCTATATTACCCAGAATAGCCATGATGACTCCTATTTGGATTCTTCGCTTCCCTTTTGCTTAGGAGCATTATAAGCCGCAAGCACGGAATCTATCATCTGTTGGTCCATGAGAGGATTATCGCTCTGCAACCAAGGGTTGAGAACAGTATTATCGTTCATAAGGTAACGACGAGCATTGCTTCTATCAGATTCTTCGGACGTTCCTTCGTCATTCAGCAATCCAAGGAGCCCTTGTTCTGTAAGCCCGAAAGTATTACCTTCACCTGCCGCCTGGGCTGCGCGGTTCAGTTCATCGATAGACACATCGTTGAACCCATACTCAGGATTCGTGAGCCTCGTTAGCAAAGCATAGTAAGCAAAGTCATCAGCATTGAATGTATCGTTGCCACCAGTGTATTCCTGATTATATGCTTGCATGAGTTCAGGATTTTGGTTAGCGAACCACAAAGCAGCCTCGTCGTAAGCATCGCCGGAGATACCTACACGGGACTGATTGTAATCATTGTTTCCAATCCAATCGTACAAGTTAGCTGCCTGGTCACCATAAAGGTATTCCATCAGATTGTCCATGGCATGCTCGTCTGACAGATCCACACCGGAATTTGTGTAGCGGTTCTGCCAATTATCAATACCTTCGCCTTCACCGAACCCCATGACATCAGCCCATGCATCGCGGTTTTGGGAAGCTCGGAGGTTGGTATAACCTTGGTTATCTTCTCCAAACTCATCACCATAACGTTCAAGGAATGCACGTCCATCATCGGTATCCAACCAGTTGTAATATTCCTGCATCTGAGTCAGATCAGATGGCTGGTATTCGTTGGTGAACTGGAGATCGGTGTTTTGTTTATCATTAGAACCTTGATCAAGACCATAGTTATCTCGCTCTGCTTGTGAGATATTTCCATCACCATTTGAATCTATGGCTGCATTTGCCGTTTCAGATACAAGTGCTCCTACAAGACCTAATGTACCAGCGAGCATTGCTGGCGTGGCATATGGGGCAATACCTTCAATAGCTTGCTCACGAGCCGTCGGATTAGACAAAACTTCTTCAGCAGCTTTTACAGCGTTTGCAAATCCTTTTGAAGATGATGCTCCAAGATTTTGACCACGTCGGCTATTCATTAAATTACGTGCTGTATTTACTGCTTCAGGAGATGCATTCATTATCGTATCTCCAACTTTAGCTGCTTTTGCTGCTTTGGTAGCTTTATTGGTTGCTGCTGCGGCATCAGCTGCAGCCGAGGCGGCTCTTGCCGCCCTACCACCAGCACTAAGCCCAGCCACAGCTTCACCACCAATTCCACCAAGAGGCAAGGTGGCAACAGTCGCCATAAGATCAGCGAACTCAAGGCCGCGATCTCTTGCCCAAGCATTTTGTTCTTCAGGCGTAAGTTGGTTCAAATCAGCTCCAGTCGGCATGGCGATGGCATTAGGATCGGCGATATAGTTGTCAGGAATATTTTCACCAGCCTTGCCGCCTTCCGATGTAGCGGCATTCTCGCCTGTGGCGAATGCCTGCTCGGGCATGAAGATGCTAGAGCGACCACGGCGGAATGGAGTCGATTCCTCGGATTCGTTGGATTCCTTTTTCTTGGAATCCTCTTTCTCGTTGGAGGTCGTATTAATCTTATTGGAACCAGAGGATCGGTTAGGTTGCTCGTAGTATACAGGTGCAGCTTCCTGTTGCTGAGGCTGCTGGCTTGCAGAGGCTTGCTTCAACAGATCGGCAAAAGAACCGCCAGCACTTTGCTTGCTACCAGAGGATTGCTGTGGTTGCGAAGCTTGCTGGGGTTGTCGTGGTTGTTGAATAGTTTGCGCAATGTTGTTGAGGACATTTGCGTAATTGAAAGCCATGGCTTCATCCTTTCTATTAAAAAAGGGCTGCCGGGCTACTAGAGCCGACAGCCCTGCGGGTTAACCTATGAAGCCTATCTTACGGCTCAGTAGTGGTTTCCTCAGGCATCGAGACAACCTTGACCGGGATGGCGAACTCGCCGGTGTTCTCCTTGACATCGATGATCGGCAGGATGCCATGCGACAGGGACTCAATGACCCAGGCATCATACTTGACATCCATGCAGCATTCCGTGAACTTACCACGGGTGCCACCCTCGCCGGTAACCATCTCGCTGTATTCCTGGGAAAGCTGAGCAGCCTTCTTGTACAAGGCAAGACCGATGACCTGTACACGGGAGATGGTGCCAGACGGACCAGTGTAGCCATTGGGCGGATTGCCCGCACCTGCAGTGTTCGCACCGAGACCGTAACCGGAACCGGGAGCGGACCACGGATAGGTAGCAGGCGAACTGTAGGCCGTGTTGACGGCAGCGGTACCATCGGCAACCGTTATGGCGTTACCCATGTACGGAGTCTCAGCAGGCATGCCAAGTGGGTAGTTGGTAACTACCTTCTTGAATACCTTGTTCGTCTTATCCCAAATCGTCTTCACGTAGTTCGGACGGTTCATGCGGTCAGCATCGGCAAGTTCGAGCATGAGCTGCTTGTCGCCTTCGCCAGCATGGGAGATCGAGCGCATGTACTGATCGTAGGTGGCCTGGCCATTAGCAGAGTGAACGACGTTCAGGTTGGCATCGACATACAGGCGCGGCCAGTAGGCGGACGGGATCTCGAAGTTGAATTCCCAACCCATGAGGCGCGTGAAGGAACCGTTCTGGATATCAGCATAGGCGGAGTCGGTGGCAGGCACGCCAGCGCCGGTGAGAGCCTTGAGCAGCGGGTACTCGTAGAACGGATCGACCAGGATGATACGGTTATCCTGAGGGATAAACAGGTTGTTCCAGGTAACCTTGATGTTCTGCAGCAGCAGCGGGATGTTCTCGTCATCCCACTCGATGCAATGGATCGGCGCGAAGCGAGGCGGGATAGCCTGACCCTGAACGGGACCGGGCTGGGCGACCCATTGGCCGTCATCCGAGAACACCTGATCGGGGTTCGTCTGTACCCAGCGACCGGAGATATGGCCGTTGAGAACTGCGAACAGGTTGTACTTGTCGATGTCGGGACCAAGGATCTCCTGCTCCCAGAGATCGCGAGCCTTGGCGATCGTGGCAGCGGTCTGCATGAGAGCCTGGCCCGGGGTGACCACGTTGCTCGTGGAGCTGGTACCCCACTCGCCGATGGCGCCGGAGTACTGCTGCTCATCGAAGATACGGAATGCCACGGAACGATGGCGACCCATGGTGTAAACACGGCTATCGAACTTGACATCCTGGAACACGCCGTAGGCCGAAGCGCCCCAGCCGTCCTTGCCATCGACATTGAAACCGGTGGCACCGGTAACATTGCCATGACCGTTCAGGCGGCGGTCATCGTAGTCGGTGATGTAATCGGGGATCTGGATATCCCAGACGCGGCAGGCAGCAGGGTTGTTGGCAATCGACTTGTTGGAACCCATGATGTTGCCTACGAACAGGCCGGTGGTGTAGCGGCCAGGGAGCAGGCGGTTGTCGTCAAGACCCTGCACCCATTCCTCGGGCTGAATTACTTGAGCCATAGTATTCTCCTTTATTCGACTCTTATAACCTTTGCACCGAGTTATTGGTGCAAAGTATAACCATTGGTATTACTACTTGTCAAATCTATAACATCATTTCATCAGGCGGAAGCTCCTCGCCGCCCATGGTTGCCAGCATATCGGGAGGCATGCCGCCTGCCTCCATTGGCATTTCCTCCTGTGCAACAGGTTGCTCGGCAGGCATCTCGGGTAGGTTTTCCACCGGAGGCATACCTTCAGCCGGTATCACGGGCTGCTCGGGCGGCATTGGTTGCTGAGCAGCCATTCCGCCCTGCGGCAAGCCAAGAGCCTGTTGCATCTGGCCGATCTGCTGTTGCTGGTCAACCACGGCACCCATGGTGGATTCGAGCGCCTGCATGACAAGCTGCTCGTTCATCGTGGATGCTATGCCTGCCGAGATGTCGATGTTGGCGAGCTCGCATTGGCGCAGGACGAGCTGCATGACGATGGATTCGAACGCCTGCCTGTTCGCATCGGATACATTGCCCATCATCTGCGACACTGAGACAAGCATCTCCTGGATGTTCTCGCGCTCGGTTTCCTGCTCGCTCTCGATCAAGGAACCGGAGCGAACCTCAAAGTTGAAGATAGCATCGTCGAACATGGAGAAATCGACCTCGATCTTGTTGCCATCGATGATGGACTCGGTATCGAATCCCGTGTCATCCATGGCTGCCTGGGCGATCTCGGGACCCATGGCCTGCGAGATCTCAAGACGCGCACTGCGCCTCGCGGCTTCCTCGATGGACTCGATGCGCTTGCGCGTCTTTGCATCCACGGTGATCTGTTTTGGGGAACCTTTCATGGAATTGATGTAGCTGCGGATGGCATGGTTAGCCCATTCCGCGAAGAACACCTCGACGCGCTTCTGGTATTGGTTGATGGTGATCGTCTTGTCGAGGCGCTGCTGTTCCACGCCTTGCGGGGTAGCGGAGTAGTGAGGCACATTGGCATCCGAGGCAACAGTGGCATCTGTGATGTTGAGGCTGCTCATCATCCTGGCGCCGATGCCTTCGAGGATGCTGTTATAGCCCGTGAGCGTGGTAGTCTCGATGGGCAGCTTCTCCACTTTGTTGTTAGGATTGGTACCCATAGGCCAGATAGCCCTCGGCCTCATCTTCATCTTCGGGTTAGTCAGGTTGCCGAACACCATGAGAGGCGGGTTCAAGGAGAGCAGGAGCGTCTGGTATGCCGTGCTCTGGAACGCATCGGCGAACTGCTGCTGCGACATAGTCCACATGATAGACGAGCAACCGTAGGGGAACTCGGGGTCGGGTTCCAGGATCATGAAATGAATCGGCACGTCCTTACGCGGATCATAGTTGGGAACCTTGCGCATTACTGCATTGATGGCAGGCACATAGGTGATAAACTCGTCGGCTCCACGGCAATAGTAGGTGCGCACTTCGACGCTCTTGGTAGGCATGACGCCTTTCTTCTTGTCGCCGAGAGCAATGGATTCAGGACCAGCGCCGTCCTTGATCTCGTTCTCGCAAAGGTACCTGACGACCTTGGCATCGTAGGTGCTGTCCTTCGCTTCCCCGGTTTCCCAGTCGATCAGCGTCTTGAGATTGCTGAGCGGTATGTATTCCCTGATGATGTACCAGTCGGCTTCCTCGATGCTCTTGCAATCGGGAGACGGGATCACGTCACCGTAGGGAATCAGGGTGTACGTGATGCGTGGGTCACCGTCGAGGTCCTTCTCGAACCCGGTACGCACGCATCCCATGCCGTAGATGTAGCTGTTGTCGAAGGTCTTCCAAAGGTTCTTCATCATGTCCTTGCCGTCGTATTCGGACGTGAGAACCTTGTGCTTGAACAAGAAATCGATGATGGTCTGCTCGATCGAGTTCTTCTCAAACGGCGTGACTATCTCGCCATCAGGCACACGCTGCAAGGTCTGGCTGCGGATCTTGCGCATGATCATCTGTGTGGATCCCTCAGACCATTCATCCTTGCGAGCCTTCTCGAACAGTGTCATGTTCTTTGCAACCTTGGCGAAGAAGTCGAAACCGGTTGTACGGTTCTGGTGAACCGAGAGGCCGTCCTTCCATTTCTTGTCAAGCATGGCAGCCTTCTCGGTGCATACCTTGTCGAAGTCCTCGATCTTCACCTTGGGCAGCTTCTTGATGTCATCTTTAGCCATTAGATATCACTCCTCTTGTAAGCTTCCCGGCTACCCTTGGTTTCGAAATCTGGGCGCAGGTATTGCTCATCGGCTTCCAAGATACGGTCGGTGTTCATTATGCGCGAAGGAGTAGCCTTGGACAAGCTGACCCTCGGCAGGTTGACAGCGCTGGTAGGCGCGGAAACATTGGGCGCATAGATGTTCGGAGCACCGGAACCGTAGCTTCTGCGGTATCCACCGCCACCGCCACCGCGACGGTAACCACCGCCACCACCGCCACCATAGGAGCGACGAGGATAGCCGGAGCCGGAACCGGAACCAGATTTCCTGTTTCCAGAATCAGAGCCATTAGCTGATCCGGCTGCAACCAATTCCGAATTTGTTCCCGTTATAGCCTTATATAGCTCCGAATGCCCGGTATCCGTACCATCGGTTGACCAGGAATCAATAGCGGGAGTTGAAACATAACCGGTATCTATTGGCACAAGACCTCGTTTACCAGTGGAACCACCGGTAACAACGCTTTCAGTCGTCCAATCATTCTGCGGCGACATGACAAACTGATAGCCTTCTTGTGTTTCACCAGGCGCAATGGTAACGGGCATGAACCAGGAAGGATAATAGCCAGTCGCATACCATTCACCATTCACATCTTGAGCGTAAGTTGTATGACGTTGGTTGTATTGTGCGGCGGATGCCAGCTTATCTGACCAAAGCTTATCGTAATAAAGGCTCTTCAATCCATTAATTTGGGCGTAATGAGCTTCCTTCATTTCAGAGACGATGCGCATACCTTCGCTGTAATCACCATCACCTGCTTGATAGTAGTCAAGCGCGCCAGTTTGCTCAAGCTCGGCCCACTCGTTGTTGAGGGATGCGATATTATCCCAGATCATTTGCGATACGAATTTCTTCGTATCGTAATCGATCATGAAGCCTTCTTGATAGAGCTCGTCTACTGATTTGCTCTGCAAGATACCTAGCACCTGGAATCCTACAGCCATCTGCTCCTCGGCAGATTTCGGCTGCTTCTTCGTATAGGGATCTTCGTACAAACTCAAAGCCTCAATCGAATTCATCTGCATGGGATCATAAATAACATTCCGGGGCATCTCGTGTGCCATGTATCCAGTTTCGGGATGAAGGATGATATCTGCCAGGAAACCCATGACAGGATTGTTCCTAGTCGCCTTGCGAATGATGGCATCTTCGTAGGTGGTGTATTGGGTTTTGCCTTCCTCACCATCTTGGGTAAGTTCGCCAGTTGCACCCATTTCGTAAACTCGTTTGTAAGATTTCTCCCATTGCTGCGAGTTATTGTAGATCTCGCGGACAATACCGGGAGTTATGAACTGGGCTGCAAAAGTCAAACCGAAACTCGTGGCTTTACCCATGAACACGCTCCATGGATCGGGAGGACCACCCATAGCTTTTGCATAGCTTTGCAAGTCCTTGTCGTATTCCTGGTAAAGCTCGGCCATAGGATCAAACAGGACTGCAACAGCATCGGATACCTTGGTAACGGGATTGCTCGATAGGTAGTAAGCGAGTCCGTTAACAAGCAAGTCAACGCGGGGCATGCCGTCCATGGCTGATGCGAAGAAGGTGGCGAGAGGAAGTGCCAATCCGAGCGTATCCTCGATCCACCAAGCTTCATCGACACGCAGGCCGAAGAGAGTCCATTCCTTGAAGTTGCCTTTCTTCTTGTCATCCTCTGGCGGTTGAAGCGCACCAGTCATGCCGACGAGCATCATGGCGACAAGACCGGGTCCGAAATGCGCCATATCTATCATGAATGCCTCGCGGAACGAAGATTGCATCTGAACATCTTGAAGGCCGAGATCGCCGAATGTGACACCTGTTCTGCCTAGCTGCATGTTGGCGCCAGGTCCTTCGGTGAAGAACTTCACGGCAAGGTAATGAACCGAGCTGATGGGCGCAATCCAATTAAGCAGGCGACCAAGCCTGTTCGTTGAATACTGGAAATACGGCGAGACAAAGGCTGTCATCATGAAGTCGAGGGTGGCAGACCTTGTCGCAAGCTCGGAGTAAATAGCGGACACGAGATTCCTCTGCGCCATATCTCCTCGTTTAGCCCAGTTCATACATTGACGGGCAAGGAGCATATCGGATGCCTTGCCATCACCGCGACCATTGAGGACGTCCATCATCCATCCCGTAGGATCCATGGCGAGCCTTTGCTCCATGAGCGTCAATCCATCAATAGTACTTCCATTGACATCGGTTTCAGCAGGCATCTTAGCATGCCACCATGGAGCTTCTTCTTGGCTTCGCTGCCAGAATCGGTCTATGAAGTTACGCATTTGTCCTTCAATGAGAACATCATGACCAGACATAACGTTCATGAATTTCTCCTGGAAACGTTCAAATGCTCCGCGCTCTTTAAGCGTTGCCTCAATCGCCTGATCCAACTGAACGCCGTTGCGGATCTGGTATATGAGTTCGCGGTCAGCGCCAACCAATTCAGCCTGACGGAGAGCGATGTACAGCTTGCGGAAATTCTTATCCTTGACAACTTGCTTGCGAATATCTTCATGCATATCAGATGTCGAGCGGTAAATCGGCAAACCTGCACGACCGAGTTTAAGCGCTATTGATTGCTCTGTTTGGTTTACACCTCGCTCGATAACGTTTGCAGGGAACATCATTGCATAAGACAATCCCATGCTACGGCGAGCAGATGCAAGACTTCTGAGTATGTAGGTAGCGATGGTTCTATCATCTCCATGGAACACGATGCGGTAATCACCGTCTCCTGTATCCATAACGGATGACCTTCTTGCAAGGGCTGATTTTTCAAGAGCTGCTGCATATTCATCATTGATGCGAACAGCCTCATCATAACGAGCAAGAACATCATTACCCATACCGGACAACTTCGAACCGAATCGTTTCACAGATTCGACGATGTCGCACATATATACATCATCGAGGACATGACCAGATATGGTATCAATGCCATTCATGAAGCATACAGCATCAGCCATTCTGAATAGAGCATTTCTCTTGGGAACATTCTCTATTTGCTTGATAGCAGGAATGGTCTGCTCTTCGAGCATTTGACGTTGCTCTTCAACAAGCTGGTTGATATCGCTGTATTTCGATTGGTATACAGGCATCTGCATGAGTCTCATGTTCATGCCGCGAGGCAGCAGTGGAATCTGAATCCTTGTTTCGGTTCGTGTGCCACGTTTATATTTTCCACCTATTACAAGATGACCATGAGATTCTAGGTTAGCTTTCATCTCATCAATTGCGTTCTTGAACTGGGAGAACGTGATGTTCGTTATACCGGTTCCATCGTTGCTGCTGTAACCAGTGATCATGCGAACCAATGTAACTATCTCGCTCAATGTAAACTGCTCGTTAGCGTTCGGACTACCGAGAGCATCGTTAAGACTTGTAACAAGGGCATCCATATCCCTCTTAAGCTTTGGATCGTTGAGAGCTGGTGTGTCGTCATTCTGGCTCTTCTTGATGAATATGGGATCAGTGAACTCGTTACCCATTTCAACAATGGTGTCACGGTATTTTTCGATAGAAGACAGGTAAAGCGGATCGTTTGAGGCAACTCGCACACGCTCGTATAAATCTTGATTAAGCTCTGTCCGCATGTTCTTGTACTTCTTGCGCCTATCGGAAATCCGCTCCTTGATATCATCAGCTCGCAATGCTCCACGATAATCGCCAACCGTGGTAGCAAGGGAATCTATCGTATCCCTAATGCTGCGAGGATATACACCGAGATCCAATAGCCTCTTAAGTAGATGCTGGTTAGACCAGGAAGCCGTGCGGGAAAGGTCGCTGATAGCACTGCCTTCACCGGTGTAATAGTTGGGACCTACTAGAGCAATGACACGTTCCGGCTTGCCGGATATCGTGTTCGTATTTACCATGCGGCCCTTGCGGTCAAAGACATACGGCTTGCCTCCAACCGGGTCTGCATCAGTTTGCATATCGGGAGGACACAATCTATTATCGAGGAAATTGTAGTAAGCAAGGGTGTCATCTGTGCTCATGTACTTCGTGACAATCCTGGGATCTATGCGCCTTCTCTCAAGGCCGACGAAATCCCAGCTACCGCTTTGTTCGTTGTATACCACTCGTGCGGAGTTGAAGAACAAATGCGGGAAACCACCTTGGAGAAGCGATTCGTTACATAAGGCTTGGACTATTCGGTTGATGTTATCGTTGGAACCTTGCCCGCTACGGAATAAGGACAGCTCTCCTGAACCAACCTTGCTCCAAGTTTCTTCTGAACCATTAGCCAAATCAACAAGGATCTCCGTCGTTACCTGTTCCGAAAGCTCGCTACGAGGTACCCATTGACCGTTTTGGTCCTGCTTGAATAAAAGATTTGCTCCGCATTTCCTTGTGAAGAAATACAAATTGTTCTGAAGGATAGAGTCGCCCATTTCAAACACGCGACCAGAGAGGGCGTGGTAATCAAACATATGGTCAGCTTGAGTCATGATATTGAAGCCACGATCATCGAGGGCTGCCCAGCGCTCCATTATCTCATCAGTTGCCTCGTGTCCAACACTCTTATATGCGACACCGTATAGGTCGAGTTTCATTGATTCATTGCCAGCGTAATTAACTTTATCGGCAGCGAAATCGATATTAACCTGACCATGTTTCACATCATGTACTGCAACGTATGACGCAGTATGCGCGACGGAGCCCTCGTAATACAAAGGTGCATAGCGTACCTCGTTACCAACTGTTACGGTTTTAACGAAACCAACGCAATCATCCTGGTTGACGTTCCTGAACGAACGAGGCATATCTTGGTATTTGTTGGACTTGAAGTTGTTGATGAAATCTTCAGCAGCCTTTTGATACGTTTCAATCGATTTGTTTTTCAGATTGTTGTCGTAGTAACTGAAATCGATATCCTTCAGCTTGATATTAGCTATCTCACCTGGATCCGTTACAAGTGTAACCGGATTAGTTCCTTCAAGCAGGCGATCGGTGGAAACTTGGCTGCTGCCATGATACATTTTCACAGCCTGATATCCCTTGCGAGTATAGTGTCCAGCATCAGATAGACCAAGCTCATGCTCAGATGCAATAGCACAATTGACTTCTTCAGGATTAAAGTCAACGGTAGCCATCTGCATGTACTCGCGATTAGCTGATTGCAGGTAAGAATAATATTCCGGATCTATTTTCACGTAATTGATGCCATCTACCGAGAAGGCCATCGTCATGCTCTGCTTTTCGAATTGGCTTGGCGATCTCATTGCATCGAGCACGGAAGCTCTCACTATTAAACTACGTCCTGTCTTATTAGCCCTGCGATAAGCTGCATCAGCAGATGAGGCATTAGTACCATCGTACATTTCCACAAGTCTCATCCGATTGCCATCAGAATCAAAATGCGTAGTCTCATTACCGATTTCATCCTCAGATAATCTTTCGTTCTTAAATACCGCGCCGATTCTTGTCGGAATGCCACCATCATCTTGGAAATTAACTATTACGTTATTATTGAAGAACTCTCTTTGATTAACATCCTTCGCGGACGCAAACTGCTTGGACATACCGGAAACGTGATTCCAAACGCGATCACTCATTATCTTGAGTTTGCTGGTCGTCGATTTTCGTGGCGAAAACACGTAACGCATGGTTTCGATCTCTTGATCATTCCATTTCATTACCGGAGTGTATTTCATATCAGGACGCAATGGCGTCGAATACGAGGCACCATGAGCAGCTACGCCACCCATTATCTTCTTGATGCTAAGCGGCTTGGAAGCATAGGAATCCCAATCTTTCATGGCTTCTTGCGCCCAGGCTCTAGTATCGGCAGCTTTAATGCCTTTGAGATCCGGCGATGCAGCATATGCCCTGTCTGCAACCCCTCTGGTTATCTTTGCAGCAACCTCCTGCAAACCCATGACAACTGGGCGAATTGAGCTAATTTGCGTAGCATCTATCGCAAGGTCGCCATAATGTTGCTGATACACGCCGTCATTGGATAGGAAAGCAGACGATAAGGTGTAAACGGTACCATCGTTCATCAGGACTTCGACAATAGGAGATGTCGCATTAGCAAATGCTACAGCATGCTCCATATCGAAATGAAGCTTAGGGTCGAAGTTATCATTGTAGAAATTAGCTATCTCCCAACGCCGATTGCGAAGCGCCTCGACTATAACCATCCGAGCATCAGCGGCTTCATTGGCATCCAGTCCTTCTATGGCTCTAGCTAACGGTATCGGCATATTGAGGTTCTTATTTGCGGCAATCGGATTGGCGAACATCTCAGCAGCGCCAAGGGACTTCTTCGCCTTAAGATGGCGAGGCTCTTGCATCCAATTGATAAGAGATGAAATAGAACGAGCTAAGAAGTTGACGTTGCTATAGCCACGCGACCTCGATGCTGGAGAGCATGTCCTGCAAGCACCACACATGCAGCGACTTGGAGGATAGATGGCAACCTGATCTCCGTAAACGCCAGCATTGATATCGTTGACTATCTTCTGGCTGGTGATACGCTTAAGCTTTCCGTCATTATCGATGAAGTTCCATTTCCTATTGCTGCTCCAGGTAACGTCATCCTTGGAATAGAAGACGGGATCGACTCCGCATTCATAATCGTCAAGCAAGCCAAATGCAGCCACGGTCTTCATCGTAGCACCATCCATGTTAATGCCGGAAGGGATGGAGCCAGACTGAGCGTTCATGACCATTGAGGTAGACATATAGGAAACAACGGGATCCTTGTAATAGAAATCTATATAAGGAAGATCCCTAGATGATTGTTCAAGCCTATCACCTAGTTGCTTCCGAATCTTGTCACCTATCTTGCACATGGTTCGACGGGCCTCGATCTCCTGTTTCATGGCAAGAGGATTGTAAGCATGACCAGTACCGAACATAAATTTGTTCATGGCGTTGGTGACAATAAGCTGATTGTAATATCTCCTAATACCCATCAATGCTTCTTGGTCACCTGATTCTGCTGCGTTACGTATTGTTTTTTGCGCAGCGCCGGTGAAATCATTCTCAAGATTAAGGGATTCGGCGATATTGCGGCATGCCGCTATCCATTCATCGGCAGACCAATTAATGCTTTCATCAGAGATAACGGCAGGATAATTATCGGGCATGCTATTGGCACCGAGATTATTCGTATCATAGCCAAGGAATTTGAGGAATCCCATGAAGCCATCGTCTTGCCAAGAGCGAATTCTCTCACGAACCCTATCAGCAGCATCTTTGTCTGCTGCGTTGTCAAGCATGCTATTAACCATCGTCATGCCGGATAATGAATTGAGGTATTGACCCATGTTCAAATCACGCATATCGAGCATGTTCAATGCGGCAATTGTAATTGCCCTGAAATCATCGCCAGCATCTTCGAGCATTTGCTTCAAATTAACAGTATCAAAGTCAGGATTATTGACAGCGGAATTCCATAGAGTATCAGTATCAAGACCTTCGTTTTCAGCAATGGCGGCTACAGCGGTAACGAACTGGAGGTTCAATGAGCCGTGGATTAAGGAAGATGTAGCTTGTTCTGAAACAGATCCAACTGTGCGGGCAACCATGTCCATGACTTCAACGTCATTGCCGAATTGTTCGATGCTATTGAGGACGTTTTCGAAAGTACCCATATTCCAGAGGAAGGACTTGGTTATATATCCATCGCCATTCGGATCCATTGATGCATATGTCATGAACCAATCGATATGCTTGCGCAACGTTTCCTGAGCAATACGAGCCGTCTCAGCAGGGGACGAAGATTCGGCTATATCAGCCATCGAAGCGAGGAAACACCCCCACCAATCAGGATCACGGAACGCTATCTGAGAGGCTTCAATCCTAAGGCGATCTTCGCGTAGCTGACCATGCGCGTTATTGCGTTCGTTGTTGTAGTTGACAATTGCGGAATCGAGGGTCTGCGCCATGTTTTGAGCAACCTTGGCACCACTCTCATCAGCTACGATGTCAATTCTCTGCGGGGTGATGATAGATACAAGTGCCGGACAATTGGTAAGAAGCTCATCCCATTCGTACCAGTTTGCATCAGGATTATCGTAATGACCGTTGATTTCGCGGAAAAGCTTTTCCCTTGTAAGTATTACATATCCATCTTGCTGCGGATCGTATATGCGAACTTCCGCTTCTGGATCAAAAAGGATATTGAGAATCTGCGCACGGTTCGTTTGGTAATTATCGACAGACATAACTCCAAGCTCAAGATTGAGCTCATCGAGATAAGACATTAGCTGACCATTGGACGTAAGCTCCATCATCTGATAGATGATATCGGAAGAAGTAGGCGCAATACCTTTATCCACCATGCCCTTGACTATATCGCGCTGGCTGTGCACGAAGGCAGCAACAGCATCCATGGACATAGAGGTATAGCCTTGGCTTGCAAACGATTTGATTGCTGCGATCTTCTGGTCGTCGCTGATGGCAAGGTTGTTTACCTTGTCGAGAACTGCGAGATTCGCTTCATTGCTCTGCCTCATAGCACGAGCCATGGCATTCTTTGATTTCTCCAAATGCTGGGTTATAGCAGATGTACCAAGAGTTGTATCCTGCGATTTGACGCATTCAGAGATCAATGTACCTGAGGCAAAGTTTTCACTTTGTAAAGATTCCCATAATGTCACCTTATCGGAATAAGGAACATTGAGATCGGTGAGCCACTTGAGTCTATCGAGATTCCAGTCATTCTGCTGGGCATCGTAGTAGATCCACATATGTAGCGGGCTTGTGTTAGCCAAAGCCGAAGTTTCTCTCCTAACATCATCCTTCCACCCATCAAGCTCTGCTGTACGGGCATCGATTGCATGCGTGTAAAGATACGACAGGCGAACGGAAAGCATCACGTTCATCATTTTGTCAACATCGCCAGAGAACCATTGCCTACCATATTCGGTATTGATGAAGTTCTCGACGGTTGCAATGGAGAGATGAATGCTCTGATCTTCTCCAAACAGCAGGTTCGTCGCATCTACTACATCGGCAAGCTGGTCATAGTAGCCTTCCTTGATGCCGTATACGATCTGCCCATTCACATCCTTGGATTCAAGAAGATCGTCAAGGCGCATGGTGCGTATCTGACTAGCGGTATTTTGTATATGTTTCTCAATCCTACTGCCAAGAGCTCGCTGGGTTCCACCATAGTCTTCGAGCATGTTAACCCAGTAATCGTTAAAGGATTCGTAGTTCCTAAACGGGCCAATGTCACGACCAGGTTTCGATGCGAATTCGGTGATGCCCTGGTTAAACGTCTTGCCGTACATGGGATGCTTTTTATCCAGTGTAAGCAATTCCTCGAAATGCCAGGATCCAAATGTCTGCACAAACGACCTAGCAAACTCTCTCTTCGAGTTACGGCTGATATGCTCCTTATGGGCCTTGGACAAGATATCCTGGTTGAAGCGCGTCGTATTATCGCGATCGCTCAACACGGAATTAAACCTGGTTACAGCTTCGTTATATGCTTCAACGAATACATCGACAAACGTATCCCAGTTTGCTTTTACATCAATCTTCGTAATACCCATCCGAGAAAGACGGCCGATTACCTGGTCCTGTACGGAAGTCCTGAACAGACCCTCGATCGAGCTCTCGACATCTCCGCCGATTTCACCAAGGCTAAACGAGAAGGCGATCATCTGGCTGTAGACATCATTGATCTTCTTGCCGTCGAGATCTCCGAACCAAAGTTTCTGATCCTCTTTCGAATGATAGTAAACCTGGCCGCTTTGCCTCAGAATCGGATTACCGATAGATATACCGGTGTTGAAATATATCTTGTACCCGAACATGGCTGCGAAGTCGGCAAAATGCGTAGCACCACGGGAATCACCAGATCTGAGGAATCTGTCATCCTGCTCGACTAGACGTGTCATTTTCTCAAGCTGAGCTTGCTCGTCATCGGTAAGCTTCTTGACCACGTCATCGAACTTCTGATGCATCTGGGTTGCGGATTGATGTAAGGACAACATCATCCTTGCAACGCCTTTATCGGCTATATACCCAGCATTCTTGTCTCCACTGGCAGCTTGGAAAATATAAGCACGTGTATCGTCGAACACCCTCATCATTTCATCGATATCGCCGTTCGTCGCCGCTTTTCGATATCTGATGGTGAGATTGCTTATTCTCTTGGTGTCAGGCTTAATGTTTCTGCTTTCCAGATAATCTTTCAAATTACTGAACATAACGCCAGCTAAACGCGGCTTGTTCAGATAGGAAACATAATCCTCGTTTACATTGGACACACCGTTGATAGGATTGAGCAAGCTCCTCGTAAGATACCCAAGGGATCTAGCTCCCGGCCCCATGTAAACCTGGGACTTGTCACCGTCAACGTCCGCTCCGAACATCATGAAAGCATCGCGGTTCATAGCGACACCCTCGCCAGGAAATACCTGGACAAGATCAACGTCTGCCGTACCAATCTCATTAGTATCAGGGTTACGACCGGCAACAAACGTAACTCGCTGACCGGAATCGTTCATCGCTTTGATAAGCATATTGTACGAATTAACACGATCAGCCTCGTTCGGCATGGAGTCGATAGCTTGCAGGTTTTCAACTGTCGTGCCAAATTTCTTTGCGAGCTTCGCTTGCGAAGCTCCGTTGTCATCAGCTTGCATCATCGCGTGGATAGCTCGCTCTCCAAGCATTGACTCGGTATAATCGAGATTATTATTGATGACGGTATTGAATTGAGATGTGGAGGCTGGTAGCTGGTTCGGTTCGCGTTGCTGCTCCGCAAGTCTTTGCGCAGACGACGCAACGATGGTGCCGCCCTGGTTGGCTTGGTTCCTCGCCCTATCACGTTCAAATTGAGAATCAGATCCAGATTGAGGATGGATGCTAGGATCAAGTGTCGTAGCTCCGGAATTAGCTGCTGAATCTGATTTACCCTGGAAGGCTTTGTTAAGACCAGCGCCGATACCGGACATGACAGCGCCGCCCGCAGCGCCCCAAGCTGCACCGGTCATTGCGCGATCAAAAGAATTCTCGTCAAGGTTCTTATTACGGATATCATCCATGTAGCTCTGTACGAACTCCTCGCCACCTTCATTAAGGCTATCGTTGACGAAGCCAGCAACAGGTCCAAGTCCAGCTCTCTCAGCGAAGCTCTTGTTCATATCGTTCAAGGATTTGTTAATGGACTCGGCTTTCTCAAGGCGCTTGGCATATTTAGCAGCATCTTTCACTTCGCCCTGCATGAGCTTCTTTGCACCTGCTTTAGCGAAGCCTTTACCTACTCCACCGACAACGCGACCGGCACCACCTGTAAAAGTGCCAGCAAGGTCAATTGCAGCATCGATTCCAGCGGCAGCACGCTGAGATGCGTCAAGTGTGTAATCGGCTATCTCGTAACCACCATCTTTGGCTTCACGATGCTCTTGAATCGGAGTACCGGTAGCAGCTTCATATGCCTTGGATGCACCCTCGAATATACCGCCTGGTATCATTCCGGGTATAGAAGCGACAAAGTTAACTGCCTGCTGGACATCTTGACCCTGCAAGCCGTTCGTCAAATCAAATTTATTCGGGTCAAATGTCCAATCCTGCTGAGCCTGTTGCGCATTACCACCGGTAAGATTCGCAATCCCCCCAGCAATTTGACCTGGCAGAGTATTGAACCATTCGCCAATCTCCCCAGATTTGATGAATATATTTTCACGTCCAGTAGCTTTTCGATACCTGTCGTTAAAAAGGCTCTCGGTACCACCGTCCATGCGGAAGGGCGAGGATTGGTTCAATTGATCTTGGTAAGCCTGTTGTTGCTGTTGCTGCCATTGATTATATTGATTCTGCGACCAAGGAGTAGCCTGTTGCTGCGTTACAGCTTGGTTGACTTGATTCCGGTAATTAAGGAAGTCTTGCCAGTTAAAACTGCCTTGGCTTCCTCCACCTTGGCTGCCGCCGCCACCTTGGTAGCCGCTACCGCCGCCACCTTGGTTGCCGCCGCCACCGCCGCCGCCATTGAGAAGTTGACCAAAATCAGGCATCGTAGCCTCCTAGTATCATGTACGCATTTCGCCCAGTATAGCAAAAAAGGGCCGGCTCCAAAAGGAACCAGCCCTCTCATACATACAAGGCTAACCCGGTGCGAAAAGGTACCTTGCATGTTATGAGCAAAAACCCTTAACGCAGATCGGCCTACCGAGCGATTGATTTGCAATCACGGTAGCCTCTACTGCATGGTGCTCGATTACCTGGGCGAGATATTCGTCAAGCTCGTCAGGTAACCGAAACTGCCACATGATAGCATGGGCTATCTCGTGGAGCAAAACCTTGTCGAGCAATGGAGGCATGACATCCGAGGAGATCGAGATTACCTTGGTAATGCCGGATGCCGTGCCTATGCGCCTGATGCCCTTCTTGTCGATGAGGGCAGGTGAGTCGGGATCGACCCGAAGCACCTGCCACAGTTCGCCGTTGATGAGCACGGGCCTCAATTACATCGCCCCGATCATGGTCTTGACTTCGTTGCGCAGGTGCTCGCGCTCATCGGGAGACGCCTGCTGGATAGCCATGCGCAAAGGTTCCATGATATCCTGATGACCCATGGAACCATAGCCCTGCATGTTACCGTAACCCTGGCGTGCCTGCGTGCCGTAACCCTGGCGCATGCCGCCCTGGTTGCCGTAGCCTGCAGAGGAACCGGTGCCTCCACCGTAACCAGAGGATTCCATGCCCTCAGTGATCTTACGGTAATACTGAGCCTCCCAGCAACTCTCCTCAGCTTCCGCGAGATCCTTGACCATGTCGATCAGCTCGCCGACTTCCTTGGTGTCCATGCGATCCATGTTCGTAGTCTGCTTCTCGACATGCTGGAGAATCTTGTTCTTGAGATCGTAGATCTTCTCAACCATTCATATCACCTCCTAAGCGATACGGTTGATGTAAAGGTTGCCATCAGTGAACATGATGGCCTGCTGCTCGATATCTTCGCCAACACCTGCGTTCACGCCTCTAACGGAAAGTGTCGGACAACAACCCTTGGCAACATCGATAATGCGGGTACATGTCACGTTGAAGAATTGCTCAACAGCAGCAGACGTGACAATGGCGCGAGAATACTGAAGTTCCTCACCGTTGAGGGTAAGAGCCGCCGCGATTGCCGCAACAGTGCCGTCAGTCGGAATAGCGATGTTCCCATTGAACGTGACTTCGTAACGAGCAAATCGATTGCAACCGAAGGTGATACCGCGAAGAGTTAGAACCCCAGATCCATTATTGTGAAGAACGTATCCATTGGGACAC